>Ga0208751_100321_pt1 | contig 14780 bp, 7 predicted proteins | sample LakWasMet22_HOW5_2_FD_183868 | JGI IMG/M metagenome (GOLD analysis project Ga0208751, IMG submission 183868) | Freshwater sediment methanotrophic microbial communities from Lake Washington under simulated oxygen tension - Sediment Metagenome... | ecosystem: Environmental > Aquatic > Freshwater >... | reverse complement strand
AGCTTACATGCCAGCGCACTGTGTTTTTTGAGTATCCCTTTGCATTATTTGTCACACCGTCAAATCGACCAAAACTGGATTGAGTCTTCGCCGCGTGAAGACTAATCCAAGCCTGTTTGCTTTCGATGTCAACACTCTTTGACATAACCTCTTTCTCTCTCTACCCCCTAAAGGGCACACAGGAAGAGCATTTTTAGAGGTTGCGATAAAGTAAATGCAAGCTCAATCAATTTTTTCCAATGCTCGGGGCTTAGCTTTGAATAACTCTGCGACAAGCTCAAGTTGAGCAGTCAGTTGAGGTATTTCAGGGATTTTCCAGGCTTTGCCAATAACGCGAGACAATAAATTATTCAACCAAGGACGGTCCGATTTTGCTTGATGAATGATAAATCTGTATGACTCGCCATCATTGAATACTGCAAAGTCTTCCAAATAAACTTCAAGCGTTTCTTGTTCGCCGTAGAGCCTTGTTTGTACATAGACTTTGCGCGCTTCAATATCAAAATTAAATGCTGTTAATTCTGCAATGCCTTTAAGGACAATATTTGCCACCCAAATAATCAATATGTCGGGGGTCAATTTTATTACTATTTTTAATAAACTGGATTTGATGCTCATTTTTAGCCTTCCTTTTCAAACAGGGTGAAATTTTTAATTTTACGCATTATTAGCTTGATGGGCTCGCAAATGTTACAAAAGTAAACCTCTAAAACCCAGCATTTCGACTATTCGACAAACTTACAACTTGGAATGGGTGTTCGTTAGCTATTGGGCGCATAACCCATTTTGTTAGAAGTTTTTGCATCGTCGCATCAATCTACACGGATGGATTGCTCTTACAATTTCTTCCGCAGTTTTCGATTGTTCAGTGTTAGTTCAGCGGCCGCATGGGCTAATGAGTCGAATGTTCATTTCAGTGGCAGTTTGCTTTGGGAATTAGCATTCTCAAGATGTCTCTGCCTAAGCAACTTAATCTCCAGCGCAGTTCAGTATGTTCATACTATTTAAGGAGCACTAAAATGAAAAAAATCGCCATATTTCTGATGTTGGTTTTGATCGCTGTCTCAGAAAGTGTTTTTGCTAAAGACCCATTTCACTGGGAATTTATCAATGTCGAAATCGATCTGCAGGAAAATGGCGACATGGTGGTTAAAGAAACGCAGCAATATGTGTTTGATTCAGCCTACAGCGATTTGCGTTATCGCTGGATTCCTCTTGACGGGATTGACCGCATTACCGACATTTCAGTGACCGAAGGCGGCAAGCCACTCAATATTAAAACTGATATTGAAAGTGACCGGCAATGGATCCAATGGACAAGGCCGGTTAATGGCCCGGACATTCAAACATTTGTGCTTAATTATCGGGTGATAGGTGGTGTTGCCATGCATAAAGAGGGGGATGTGTTGCATTGGACGGCGGTTTTTAAAGGCCATTCCGCCCCCGTTAACGCGACCAACGTTACCGTAAAATACCCACTGAATTTGGTAGGGCATGTGCAATCTTATCAAAGTGCCATTCCTAAAAAACTAAATGGCCAGACGGTGGAATTTGTCTACGAAAAACCGTTGTTGGCAAATCAGGGCTTTGATGTTTCCGTTACTTTTACCAGCGGAATTCTAAATATGCAAAATGATAAAAATCACGAAGTGGTTACTAAGAAAGTATCAATTGGGCTGGGTTTAATGCTGTTAAGTGGATTAGTCGGTAGCTTGTATGTCACTAAGCAAAGTCATAGACCCGTTGCTATTGAAGGTGGCGAGGGCGGGGCAGGGGTCTAGTTGTGAAGGTTCCGGCAATTAAATTAGGCCGTTGGCTTCGGCTCCACCCAGCCAACGGCCTATGTTGTAAGGGTTGAAAAATCGCTCAACAGATTTTCCATGGCGTTGGCACCCTCAGTATTCAGATTAATTACAAATTGCTGTTCTTCCGGCATTAAGGGCTGGGCAGTTTTTTGTTGGCGATAAAGCACATCGGCGGTGGCTTCCGAGGCATCATGTTGCCGTTGTTGGAGTCGTTTGGTTAATTCGGCATTGGATGCCTGAACATGGATAATAAAAAACTTTAACCCTTCGTCCGCAGCGAGTTGGCGGAATTGGTTACGCTGTTCGAATTTAAGAAAAGTGGCATCGATGATGGTACTAAAACCGGCATCCAGTGTGGCTTTAGCAAGTTCAATAAGGCGTTGATACGTTTTCAACCCTGCGTCTTGCGTATACAAACCCGTGTCAATCCCACTACCGGATTGCTCTTGTGCCTGGTAGCCAAAGAGTCGTTTGCGCTCTATATCCGAACGTATCTGCAGTGCCCCGATGTGTTCAGCAAGCTGGCCGGCAAAAGTTGACTTGCCGGATCCGGAAAATCCGTGGGTAATTATCAAAGCCGGCTGGTTATAATTAATAAAGCGCTCTGCCAGATTTGCATACTCAGTGTAATCGGAACGTGCCTGTTGACAGATAGTATCATCAGCTGACTGCGACATGCGCAACAGTGACACTTTAGCCCGTACCAACGCGCGGTAAACCAGATAGTACCTAAATAATGCCAGGCCCTGATAATCACCGGTGCGCTGTAAATACTGGTTAATAAATCGGTGTGCGTAGCGGTCATAACCACAATGCTGCAGATCCATAAATAAAAAAGCTACTTCGCTGATCACATCAATCCAACGCAGCATCGGATTAAACTCAATGCAATCAAATACGGTGACCTTGCCATTAATCAGCGTCATATTGCCCAGATGCAAATCGCCATGGCATTCTCTTATATAGCCTTGCTGTTTGCGTTGTTGCATCAGCGCGGACTGTTTATGCCATTCCTCATCGCCCCATGCCTGGATAACTTGAAGCTGCTGTTTTGCATGGTCATCAATTAATAACGGCCTGATGTGGTCAAAATTTTCAACAAACCAATGCTTAATGTTGTCAGGCTCGCCATAAGGTGATGTGTCGCCGGCTGTTGCAATCGAGTCATGAAAATCGGCGACAATCGTGACAATCTGATCGATCTCATTGCGGCTTAATTCCCCTTGTTCTGCTCGTTCGCTCAATATAAACCCGGCGGGAAATTGGGTCATTTTAACGGCGTACTCAATAGTTTCGCCCGAGCCGCCCAGTTTAGGGTGATCCGGCTGCCCGGTTATTGCGACGACTTCAAGATACAAATCGGCTGCCAAACGGCGGTTGAGCCGACACTCTTCCCGGCAACAAAAAAGCCGTTTCTCCAGCGTCGAAAAATCCAGAAAGCCAAAATTAACAGGTTTTTTGATTTTGTAAGCGTATCGACCGGTTAACAGCACCCAGGAAATATGGGTTTCAATCAAGCTGATAGAGCTGGGCGCATGGTCATAAACACGGGGTTCGCACAGTGCTGTAATTAATGGGGCCGTGGTATTAGAAGTCGTTTTACTAATTAATGACGTATTCATAATCCAACTCTCAATAAAAATTGCAAAGGTTTAAAACGTTCTATGTTCGGTTTAATAGGGCTTTTGCGCTATGATTCGACTAAAAAAATCAACGAGGAGGCAAAGAACATGATCGACCCAAACGGATTTTTTATTCAGTTTATAAAACTGGCTGGCCCATTCTGGCATTCTGAGAACAAATCTACCATTCGTAGGCTCAGCTTTGGTTTGTTTGTACTGACTGTTCTGCAAATTGCGATTGCGGTAGTCATTACCGAGTGGAGTGCGGCATTGTTTAATGCCTTGGACCAGCACTCTATGTCCGGTTTATATACGCAGATAGGTCTGGTAGTACTGATTTTTATTGCCAATATTTACGTTACCACTACACATTTTCAAGTCAAACGTCGCTTGCAGTTAAGTTGGCGTAACTGGCTTACAGATCGCTTGATTGGTCAATGGATGGACAACGGACGACATTTTCAGGTGATACATGTGGTCGGCAAACACGATAATCCCGATGGTCGTATTGCCGAAGATGTCCGTATCGCCACCGAATCGGCGATTGATCTTTGTCATTCGTCAGTTTATAGCCTGTTATTACTGGCCAGTTTTACCAAAATTCTGTGGACGCTATCTGACGTAGTCACCCTGGATTTTCTGGGTTTTTCAATTCCTATCTATGGGCATTTAGTGTGGCTAGCGTTGATATATGCGACTACTGCTTCGATTTTAGGTTGGTGGATAGGTCGACATTTGACCGCAGCAACCGATGACAGGCAAACCATGGAAGCCAACTTTCGCTATGGATTAGTCAATGCCCGTGAAAATTCCCTGGCTATTGCATTGGTACATGGTGAAGCCAATGAGCAACAACGGTTTCGTAAACTGTTTCAGGATATTGTCTACGCCTGGAATCGGCAAACCATCGCATGGGCTAATATTTTCAAATTCTCATCCGGCTACTCGGTATTGTCGATGGCGTTTCCGGTGCTGGTGGCTGCACCTCGTTATATTCATGGCGATATTCTATTAGGTGCGCTGATGCAGTCTGCCCAGTCATTCCAACAAATGGCCGCCGCCTTGTCTTGGCCGGTTGATAACCTGGCTAAAATTGCCGAATGGCGCGCCTCGGTTGAACGGGTATTGGGACTTAACAAGGCGTTGGTGGCACTGGATGATCAACTGTCAATGCCGCATCCGAATCGTATTCGTATAGAAAAACCGGATCAGTCTACTTTACGACTTGTCGATTTATGTATTCGCAATTCCAAGGATGAAGTGATTGTTTCCGGCATCAATGCCGAAATTAACCGGGGTGAACATGTGCTTGTCACCGGCGATACTGCCATCGGCGGTAAATTATTTAAAGCGGTTGCAGGACTTTGGCCATGGGGTGGCGGCTGTATTGAATTACCTGACAGCGAACCAATGTTTTTTATGCCGCCCCGGCCGTATTTACGCGCCGGCACCTTACGTTCAGCAATCAATTATCCTGCCGCCGCCGATGCCTTTAGCCAAGCCGAACTCGAAGAGGCGCTTAACTTAGCGGGGGTGGCAGATTTAGTCGATCAGCTTGATCAAATCGATACCTGGGGAAAGGTATTATCGCGTGAGCAATCACAGCGTTTAGGCATGGTGCGTTTATTGTTATACAAACCAAAATGGATTTTAGCGCAAGAAGCATTTGATTCGCTGACCCCGGAAGGCGAGGTCAGCATGCTCAGGTTAATATGCCAACAGTTACCGGATGCGGGCATGTTAACGATCACTAACCAACCGACCGCCGAGGCATTTCATCCGCGCCGACTGCTTTTAGAAGGTGCAAGATGTAGCATTGATGGTCTTGATATTGTTTGCAAATAAAGGGTTTAAGAGGATTTTTAGTTTGTATAGGTAGATTGTAGGATCACTGCCATTAAGTTAAGCAAAATCGATACACTTGTAGGTGCGAATTTATTCACACAACTGGCTAATCATTGCTTCGCAATGTGCGAATAAATTCGCACCTACATCTTAACTTAATGGCAGTGAGATTGTAGGATGGGTACGAGCCTGCCTCGCTTTATCGGGCATGCAGGAGATAGCGCACCAACAGCAGGCGCATTAGGCGACGCATGGAGCAGTTGCCGAAAGTGCAGCGAAACCCATCCCCCATGCTTTACCTATCCACAGTTTATCGATTTGATAAAGAATTAACCTTCAGACAATATGCCCAACAACCAATCATCAAGAAAATCATCAAGTCATAGCGGTATTGTTTCCGTGGTTTTGGTGTATGCGGTGTTCGCTGGATTGTGGATATTGCTGTCTGATCAGTTAATGCAAATGATTGTTACTGACCCTGAGCAGCTTGTTTGGATTAGCATGTTTAAGGGTTGGTTATTTGTTTGCATAACCTCAATGCTGCTGTACGGAACAATGCTTCGCTGGATCGGCAGCGGTGATGCGTCTTTAGACGTTCCTAAAGCGTCTCACTGGTTTAGGATACCGTTCTTATCTTTGGTAATAATCATCTGCCTGTTTACCGCTACCAGTGTTGTCAATACCCGCGAGCATCAAAAACAAACAGAGATTGCCAGACTGCAAGCTATTGCTGATTTAAAGTCCGCAGAAGTTATTGATTGGCTCAAGGAGAGGCAACGTAATGTTGATTTTGTCCAAACCAGTCGTTTTTTTGCCGAGCAATTTCAGCGTTGGCAAGAGGCGGGTGATGAGCAGAGCGGCCGGCAATTACAAGCACGCTTGGAGCAATTCGCCGCTAACTATGGCTTTGCGGCGGTTAGCATATTAGATGGTCAAGGCAATAGGTTATGGGGAACCAGCAAGGCGCCACAAGTCCTAAGTCCAAATGTTCTGTCTGCAGTTGCTAAAGCGCTAGTCGTCGGTAACGCTCAGCGAATCGGCCCGACTCGTGACGCGGCCGGTCAATTGTGGCTGGATTTTATTGTACCGCTGACAGCCTTACCCGGTTCTGCTCCCATTATTGTTTTACATAGTAATTTAGCGGATTGGCTGTTGCCTAAATTGCATACTTGGCCGCTACCTAGCGCTAGCGGCGAAACATTATTGTTTCGTCGTGATGGTGAGCAAGTGCTTTACCTCAGCGATTTACGCTACCATCAATCATCCACATCCGATCTAACACTACCCATCGCTAACGAAAAACTCTTGGCCGCGCAAGCATTGCGCAACAATGTTTCAAGCGCTGACTATATCGAAGGTGTCGATTATCGAGGCACACCTTCCATTGGGGTCGTGCATGCTATTGAGGGTAGTGACTGGATGTTATTGGCTAAGTTCGATCAAGTTGATTTATATCACGAAGTCGCAGGAGACACTGCTTGGATAAGTTTTGCCGGGCTAGTCACCTTGTTTGTGAGTATTGCTGGTTTTTACCTGTTACGCCAAGGCCAACAACTTGCCGTAGTAAAGGCAGTGCGACAAATTCAAGAAGAGCGCCTAGAAGCATTAAGTCTACTTAGCGCCATTGCCGATAGTTCCGATGACGCTATTTTTGCTAAAGATTTGGAGGGGCGCTATACCTTTTTTAATCCTGCCGCCAGTCTCTTCGTAGGTAAACCGGTCGAAGAGGTGTTGGGGTACGATGATCGGGAGATTTTTCCCTTAGAACAAGCTGAAAAATTAATGGCCATCGGTCAGCAAATCATTGCTAATAACGCGATTTCTTATCAAGAAGAGGCGTTGGATACCACAAATGGAACACGCACTTTTCTTGCTACAAAAGGGCCGCTAAGCGATAAGCAGGGGCAGACAATAGGTATATTTGGTATCTCCCGCGATATTACTGCTTTAAAACAAGTGGAGCAGTCCTTGCGAGAGGGTGAAGAACGCTTGCGATTGGCACAAAGCAGCGCACATATAGGGATATGGGATTGGGATCTTAATACCGGGGCGGTAACTTGGACAGCGGAATTAGAAGAAATCTATGGTTACTCTAAAGGTTCGTTTCCGGGCACTTATTCAGCTTTTTCCGAGCGAGTGCATCCGAATGATTTAGCAGAAGTTGAACGTCTTCAAGACGAAGCGGTCAATGCTCATCAAGCTTTTGATCTTGATTTCCGGATACTGCTGCCTTCGGGTATTACTCGTTGGGTAAGTTGCAAAGGCGGCGCGATTTACGATGACACAGGTAAAGCTGTCAGAGTATTTGGTGTCAATATCGACATCACCAAGGCTAAAGTTGCTGAACAATCATTACGGCAACAAAGTGAAGAAATCGCCCAACGTAACGAAGAATTGGAACGTTTCAATCGCGCTATGGTTGGACGAGAGCTGGAGATGATTGAATTAAAAAAACGGGTTAATAAACTATCTGGTCAACTTGGGCACGCGCCGCCCTATCCATTGGATTTTATTGATGCGCCATTAGTCCATGAAAAAACGGATGGTAGTCAATGAATCGAGCGTTAATCGTTGCTTTTGTGTTGCCCATTCTGGCCTCGGTGTTGCAGTGGCTACTATGGCCTTGGCTTACACCATTTATTTGGTTTTTTTTCTATCCTGCGGTGTTTTTTAGTGCGCGTTACGGTGGCCTGCAAAATGCGCTGATTAGTAGCTTGTTAAGCGTTTGTCTGGCGTGGTTTTTCTTTATCTCGCCGCAATTAAGCTGGGCTGTTGACCAACAATCAAATCTTTATTCATTAGGCTTGTTTTTGGTGATGAGCTATTTATTTGGTGACACCCAAGAACGATTTAATCGCCAGCAGCAGCGTACCCAAGCCGCATTGGCGCAAATGCATACTGCTAATGACCAAGCTAGTCAGGCCAATAGCACGTTTGCGGCTATTTTCGAGCAAGCGGCCGTAGGTATTGCGCAAGTGGCGTTGGATGGTCGATGGTTGCAAGTTAACCATAAATTCACCGACATCGTGGGTTACAGCGAGACGGAACTACAAAGAGAAAATTTTCAACACCTCACTTACCCTGAAGATCTGCCGACTAATCTAGGGCAAATACAGCGGATACTGGCTGGCGAGATCCAGTCGTATACTTTGGAAAAACGCTATCAACATAAAGATGGTCATTTAATTTGGGTCAACCTGACCGTGGCGTTGGTAAGAAAGCCGGATTTGACACCAGATTATTTTATTTCCGTGATTGAGGATATTCACGCTCGCAAGCTGGCCGAAGCGGCACTTGCCGATAGTCAATTGGCCCTAAAAGAGGCACAACATCTGGCCGGTGTCGGTAGCTGGCAATGGGATGTCAACACCAATAAAACAATTTGGTCAGAAGAAATTTATCGCATCTTCGGGTGCGACTCATCGTTACCTGCCGTTGGTTATCCCGACGTTCAGCAATTTTTTACACCGGCAAGCTGGAGCTTGCTAGCCGTTAAGTTTGAGCAATGTTTTAAGGATGGCGTTGGCTACGAGTGCGATGCCGAACTAGTAAACACAGAGGGCGATGCTCGATGGGTAATCGCTCGGGGTAATCCCAGCTTTGCTGAAGATGGTGCCATTATTCAATTAAATGGCACTGTGCAAGATATTACTAGACGTAAATTAGCAGAGCTGGCTTTGCTGGAAAATCAAGCCGCAGCGTTGGAAACTCAGCGTCAAGCCAGGCTTGCGGCGCTTAACTTGATGGAAGATTCTTTAGCTGCCAAGGCCCAAATTGAGGCAGCTAATGCCGCATTACGTCAAAGCGAACAGCGCTTATTGATAGCGCAAGAGGGCGCGCATGTTGGCATTTGGGATTGGGATATTGTTAATAATCAAAATTACTGGTCTCCTGAGTGCGAACGTCTTTACGGTGTCGCCGTCGGGAGTTTAAGGAACAACGATGATTGGCGGCTTCGCGTACATCCGGATGACTTAGCGCTTATTGATGCACAATGGGAGAGCAAGATTATCCACGGTGAACCGTTTGAGGTGGAATATCGCATGATCATGGATTCCGGCGAATTCCGCTGGCTAATCAGTAAAGGACGTGCTCAATATGATGCGGCGAGTAATCCAGTGCGCCTTACCGGGATTAATTTGGACATCAGTGAGCGCAAACGCAATGAGCAGGAATTACGCAAGCTTGCCCAAGCCGTTGAACAGAGCCCCGGCAGTATCATCATCACCAATCTGAATGCGGAGATTGAATATGTTAACGAAGCATTTGTAAGCTGCACCGGTTTTACACGTGAAGAAGTCATTGGCCAAAACCCGCGTATGTTACACACCGGCAAAACGCCTGACCAAACTTATATTGCTCTATGGGATACCGTAAGCCAAGGTAAAACCTGGCAAGGTGAGTTTATTAATAAGCGCAAGGATGGCAGCGAATATGTGGAATTTGCGGTGATAACACCCATTCGCCAGGCTGATGGTGCTATTACCCATTATGTGGCCGTGAAGGAAGATATAACCGAGAAAAAACTTATCGGCGAAGAGCTGGATCACTATCGTCATCACCTTGAAGAATTGGTCGCGACCCGCACCAAAGATTTGGTTGCAGCGCGTACCTTGGCGGATACGGCTAATCAGGCTAAAAGCGCTTTTCTGGCCAATATGAGTCATGAAATTCGCACCCCGATGAATGCCATCATTGGTCTGACTTATCTCATGCGGCAGGGCATTCATACTGCCGAACAAGGTGACCGCCTGAATAAAATAGACGCCGCAGCCCAACATCTGCTGTCTATCATCAATGATATTTTGGATTTATCGAAAATCGAGGCCGGACGAGTAGAACTGGAAACCACGGAATTTTCCTTGGGAGCGATTCTGGATCACATCCGGTCATTAGTTACCGAACAGGCTAAAAATAAGGGTTTAACAATTGAAGTAGATAGCGATCATGTACCGCTTTGGTTACGCGGTGACCCGACTCGTCTGCGACAAGCCTTGCTCAATTATGCCGGCAATGCCGTTAAGTTTACTGAGCATGGCGCTATCTGGTTACGCGCGAAGCTGTTGGACGAAAACAGTCAAGGATTGTTGATACGGTTTGAGGTTCAAGATTCCGGGATTGGTATTGCCGAAGAGAATCAGCCGATGCTGTTTGATGCGTTTTCTCAAGCGGATATTTCAACCACTCGTAAATATGGCGGTACAGGGTTGGGACTGACCATCGCACGGCGTCTGGCGAATATGATGGGCGGCGAAGCAGGTGTGCAAAGCACCTTAGGGCAGGGCAGCACCTTTTGGTTTACGGCCCGGTTACAGCGGGGGCGTCAGCAGATAATTTCCGAAGCAGCTGAACAGTCAGTAGCTGCAGATGTGATATTACGCAACGAATTTGCCGGTGCTCGTTTGTTGCTGGCCGAGGACAATGAAATTAACCGTGAAGTAGCTTTGGAATTACTGCATGGCGTCGGCCTGTTGGTGGATACTGCCGAAAATGGGCGGATTGCCTTTGAGAAGGTGTGTACCAATAACTATGATCTGGTGCTAATGGATGTGCAAATGCCTGAAATGGATGGATTGACCGCGACCAGAGCGATCAGAAACCAAACTGGCTTTGCAACGCTACCTATTCTAGCCATGACCGCAAATGCCTTTGATGATGACCGACGCACTTGTTTAGAGGCAGGCATGAATGACTTTGTCGCCAAGCCGGTGACCCCCGCTTTGCTTTACGCTAAGTTGCTGCGCTGGCTATCAATGCAGGATCATCAGCGTTTTTCGAAAGACGCTGACTTGCAGGAGGGCGCTGTCAGCTCATCTGATAATAATGGTGCTAGTCCCGTATTGAATAATCCGGCTCTGAATATCCCTGGATTGGAGACTCTGCAAGGCATGGTGATCGTCAAGGGGGATATTACCCAATACTTGCGGCTTTTGCGGATGTTCGCCAACGCGCACAATGATGATATGCAACAAGTACAAAAAAGCTTGGTTGATGGTGATATGCAACAGGCGCAGCGCTTGACTCATGGCTTAAACGGCGTTGCTGGGGTGTTGGGTGCGCGTCGCGTTTCAGAGTTGGCGAGCAAACTGGAAAATGCCCTGCGCGCCAATTCTATACCCGACGAATGTTTAGCATTGGCGCACCAGTGTGATCATGAGTTAACGCAACTGGTTTTAGCAATCCATGCCTTGCCAGAGTTGCCAGAACTAGAGTTGTCAGAAGAAGCCCAACTGAATATAAACACTGATCAAACTGCTAGATCTTAGGCAATACTCATCCGAAAAATTTAGCCTGCGCTGGCTTTAATCATCTACCCAATTTCCGTTCTGTCTCCAGTACCTGTTGAGTCGTTTTTAATACGGTGTCCGGATTTAAACTCATCGAATCAATGCCGATTTCTACCAGGAATTCAGCCATTTCCGGGTAATCTGAGGGTGCCTGGCCGCACAGTCCGCAGTGTCTGCCGTTGCGTTTAGCGCCAACCACGGCCAATCGGATCATTTCTTTAACACCGGCATCGCGCTCATCAAAATCTTCGGCAAGAATGGCAGAATCGCGATCGACGCCTAACGTCAGCTGGGTTAAATCATTGGAACCAATAGAAAAGCCATCAAAGTGTTCGGAAAAAGCGTCAATCTGGATGACGTTATTGGGGATTTCACACATCACATAAATTTGCAGGCCGTTTTCACCGCGTTTTAACCCCAGGCTAGCCATGTAATCAAGTACGCGTTTGGCTTCTTGAACTCTGCGACAAAACGGAATCATCAAAATGACATTGCTTAAGCCCATGTCATCGCGCACTCGTTTCATTGCCGCACATTCCAGAGCAAAGCCTTCGGCATAAGCCGGATGCGTGTAACGCGAGGCGCCGCGAAAACCGATCATGGGGTTGGCTTCATCAAATTCAAACCAGCGTCCGCCCAGCAACGTGGCGTATTCATTGGTTTTAAAATCCGACAGGCGCACCACGACGGGCTTGGGATAAAAAGCTGCGGCAATTGTGCCGACGCCTTCCGACAGTTTTTCAATAAAAAAATCGCCCGGCGTTGCATAGTTCTGCGTCAGGCGTTTTAACTGTTTGCGTTCATCGGCATCTTGGACCTGTTCCGGGTGAAGCAAGGCCATCGGATGGGCTTTGATGTATTCAGTAATGATGAATTCCATCCGTGCCAGCCCAACGCCATCGTTCGGTAAAAAGCTGGTTTTAAAAGCGATCTCTGGATTGCCGATATTCAGCATGATGTGAGTTTTTGGGTGTTGCAAGCCCGATAAATCAGTGCTTTCAACATCAAAATCTAAAATACCGTCATAGACCTTGCCGACATCGCCTTCCGCACAAGATACGGTAACGGCGGCATTATTTTTAATTTGTGTGGTCGCGTTATCGCAGCCAATCACCGCAGGCACGCCCAGTTCGCGGGAGATAATGGCGGCATGGCAAGTGCGTCCACCTCGATTGGTGACGATGGCCGAGGCTATTTTCATCACCGGTTCCCAGTCCGGGGTGGTCATATCAGCCACCAAGACATCGCCCGCTTTAAATTCGTTCAATTGCGCCAGGTTTTTGATGATGCGGGCATTGCCGGTGGCGATTTTGCTGCCGACTGAATGGCCGGTGACGATGGGCTCGGCTTTGGTTTTTAGGTGGTATTGCTCCAATGTCATGCCGCTGAGCTGCGATACTACGGTTTCAGGTCTGGCCTGCACGATATACAGCTTGCCGTCGATACCGTCTTTTGCCCATTCCATATCCATCGGCCTGGCTTGCCCGGCCTTGGTGCTGTAATGGTGCTCAATTTTTATCGCATAGTCGGCCAGGGTTAAAACGTCCTGGTCGGTAATGCAAAAGCGTTGGCGTTCTTGTTCAGAAGTGGCAATGTTGCGAACAGGTTCAGTGGTGCTGCCGTCGCTGTAGATCATCTTTATTTTCTTTGCACCTAATGTCCGGCGTAATACCGCCCGATGACCTTGGGCAAAGGTGGGTTTGTGGACATAAAATTCATCCGGGTCAACCGCGCCTTGCACAACATTTTCACCCAAGCCATATGCGCCGGTGATAAACACCACATCGCTAAAGCCCGATTCGGTATCTAACGAAAACATTACGCCGCTGGCGTCCAGGTCGGAGCGTACCATTTTCATAATCCCGATGGATAACGCCAGTTTGAAATGATCAAAACCCTGATCGATACGGTAATGAATGGCGCGATCGGTAAACAGGCTGGCAAAGCAGCGTTTGCAAGCTTCCAGCAAGTCGGCATCGCCGCGGATATTCAGGTAAGTGTCTTGCTGACCGGCAAAGCTGGCGGTAGGTAAGTCTTCTGCAGTGGCGGAACTGCGCACTGCAACGCTGACATCATTGCCATACTGATTTTGTAGTTTTCTGAAGGCCGCGATGATTTGTTGTTTAAGGTCTTCTGGCAATGGCGCTGCATAGATAATTTCCCGAGCTTGGCGCGCACGTCGGGCTAAATCAGCAACATCATCAGGATTTAAATCATCCAGTGCCTGATGCAACCTCTCCCATGCGCCCGCTTGCTGCAATACATAACGGTAAGCTTCTGCTGTCACTGCAAAACCATTGGGAATAAGAATGCCTTGCGGCGTTAATTCCTGGTACATCTCGCCTAACGAGGCATTCTTGCCGCCTACTAGCGGTATATCGGTAATGCTTAATTCGTTAAACCAGCGGATGTAGTTTGTTTGTGCAGTCATGGTCTTGCCCTCCAAGTTAATCCCGATAAAGAGCATTTAAGTTTGCTCAGTTATTGGTTAGTTTACTCCTGGAAAATAAGTGCGGGGTAATGACTGATAGTGATGGGGTTAGAAAATTTTTGCTTAATAGAAACAAAAAAGGCGGCTTACGCCGCCTTTTTATGTCTAAAGAGCGAAGCTTATACGTTCTTACGACGACGTGCAGCAACCATGCCCAGAGCGCCTAAGCCAAGCAGGGCCATTGAGGTAGGTTCAGGAACGTTAGTATTGCCGCCTTGGTTAACGGAATCTTTGGGAACCGATGCAAAACGTAAGGTGCCGCCTGCAACTAAGAATTCACCAAAACCGTCGCCAAAGAAGGTAATTTTAGAGAAGTTGCTGCTTGAATCGATTGCACCAATAAAATTAGTAAAGCTACTAGAAGCAGCATACCCAGGATTATCCGAAGCACTTAGTGCATTAGCCGGCAATGTAAAAGCGCCGCCGTCAAAAGCAATCCACAAACCAGAGCCTTGAGCTGCAACACCATAAGTTGAAACAGTCGCAGCATTACGAACAGTGCTTGTGCAGCAAGTTGCCCAATCACCAATTTCAAATCCGAACGCATTGACAGGTGATGTAAATGTGAATGTTAAGCCGGAGTTAAAACCTGGAATAATTTCACCTGAAGTTTGGCCTGGGCTGATACCCCAAACGGCACCAGACAAAGATACGCCATTGTCGCTGTAACCACCGCTTGGGCTAGCAGAAGAACCATTAGGACGAGTAACCGTTACAGAAGCAGCATTAC
>Ga0208751_100317_pt1 | contig 14962 bp, 11 predicted proteins | sample LakWasMet22_HOW5_2_FD_183868 | JGI IMG/M metagenome (GOLD analysis project Ga0208751, IMG submission 183868) | Freshwater sediment methanotrophic microbial communities from Lake Washington under simulated oxygen tension - Sediment Metagenome... | ecosystem: Environmental > Aquatic > Freshwater >... | reverse complement strand
CTTATATCAGGAAGTATTAGATAAGCCTTTAGGGCAGATGAAGGGATTGAATCGAATACAACAGCGTCATCGGGTGCCTGTGGTGTTGAATGTTTCAGAAGTTAAGGCGTGCTTAGAGGTGATGAGTGGGACTTGCCAGTTGATTGCGCAACTAATCTATGGTGCAGGATTGCGGGTCAATGAATGCATGGGGCTTAGAGTAAAAGATTTGGATTTTATAACAGGATCACTGAGTGTACGAGATGGTAAAGGTGGTAAGGATCGCACGACCCTGCTTCCTAAACAGTTAATTGCTCCGCTACAAAAACATTTACTTAAGGTGGCACAGTTGCATCAGTCTGATTTGAATCGTGGGGCTGGGCTTGCTGCAATGCCAGGTGCGTTGTATAAAAAATATCCTTCAGCTTCACGTTCACTGGCTTGGCAGTATGTGTTCCCATCTAGTGTTTTACGTTTATGGGGCGATGGGAAGATGAAGGTACGCTGGCATATGTCTGATAGCGCTATTCAAAAAGCATTTAAGGTGGCTTTAAGACAGGCGAATATCCATAAGCATGCTTCAGTGCATACACTGCGTCATTCGTTTGCTACGCACCTTCTCAGTGCCGGTACTGATATTAGGACGATTCAATTGCTATTGGGACATCGTAGTTTGCAAACTACCATGATTTATACCCATGTGATTGAGGCAACAAAATTGGTGACGAGTCCTTTTGATAGCCTTGGATGCTAAAACTCGTCCTAGCGGATATTCAGTCGAATGTTCGCTAGGAACCGATTGCTGAAATCTTAAAAGCTAAATGAATGGCAGCTTTTCCCCACTTAGATGGCGTTAAGTGAGTCATGTCTCGAATACAAGTTATGACAACAAATTTGAAGGCTTAATTACTTATAAATCAGCACGCTACCAGACACCTAAGACCCATATTCACGACTTACCAGTAAGTGGAAATGTATTATAACTTATTGATTTATTTAACAAATATACATAACTGATTATTGTGCAGAAACCCATTTCATGCCAAAATTAAATGTAATTACTTTAACTAAGGAGGAGTGATATATATGAATATTCATATAAGTTTTAGGCAATAAAAAAGCGCAGTTCGAGCTGCGCTTTTTTAAGGAGGTGTTACAGATTTAATTTACAAACCTTATCTGTACTATAGGACTTCATTCTTAGTCCGTCAACCCCTCCTTGTCATTTTTTTCAATGCAGACAATCTGCCACGCAATTGCTTTGCCAAAAATTATGGAGTTGGTATGAGAAAAACTAAACGTTTTACACCGAATTTATTTGAAAGGTACGAGAAACTAGAACGCGGCACAGGTATTTTTGAAGATTACATACCGTTTCATAGGGTAGGAAGAAGTGACCCATCCAGTCATGGTCGCTCGCATCTAGAACGCTGGCGCGGCCGGGCACACGAGTTGCTTTCAGATGGGGAAATGGTAGCTTTTTTATTCGCAATTATGATGCCTAACATCGTGGACATTCGCGAACAATTTCCGCTTCAATTCCGATATAGCCCACATGAACTGCTTGATTATGATGTTTATGGTTCAGAGGATTTATTCGAAGGGACGGAGGAAATCAGCAAAAACCTAAAAATTAAGCATCCTAAAGTCAATGGTAATGGCAGATCGGCGCCGTGGCCGATGTCTACGGATCTATTATTGACCTTGAAAAACGATGATAACCAACTATATCTACTGGCTGTTTCAATCAAGCCAAAAAACTTCATACTCAAAAACAGAAATAAGCAGCTATTTGAAATTGAGCGAAATTACTGGAAAGTAAGAGGTGTTGACTGGTTATTGATTACACCTGACCTTTACAACTACCACGTGGGATTAACACTACGAAATTCAGTACCTTGGGCACTCGGAGAATCTGTTGAAAAATCATTACTTGTCCAAGCTTCAGAACAAATCATGCAACAGAATGGCACGTCACTGGGTTTGATCCTTCGCGGATTATCTGCATCTTTAAACAACATGGATCTAGCCCAACGCGTGTTCTGGCAAAGTGTAATGTCAGGACTTGTAACGATTGATTTGCGCCGAGGTTGGCGACCGCACATTCCGATAGAGATTATTTCTAAAAGTGACTTTTCAAGTCTAAATCCAATTGTATCAAGGAGATCAAAATGGATTTGATGCACAACAAAGTCATTAAAATTGTATCTGGTCCACTTAAGGGACTTTATAGAATATTGCTGAGTGAAGTTCTCCAGAATTTATTAATTGTCGCTTGTATCAACCCACCAACCGAAACAGATCAAGAAAAGAGCGAAGAAGAAATACTTTCAATATCTCAATATCGTACAAATCAGATTGTATGGCTGAATTACCAGGATGTAGTTGACCTTGAAAGACAGAACTTAATCCTGCAGGTTGACACTGAGTTAGACGCAATGCAGCTAAATCCAATAAACATCGAATCAAACTCTGAGAGGCATCAAAGAAGAGTTTTGGCTATGGCAGGGTTTCTTAATTTTGAGAATTTAAGAAATCGACTACTGACTGATGGAAGTTGTGGTCAATTGGTTAAAGATGCGGTGGATGCAGGCGGGTTTTCGAAACCTCATATTTATCACTTATTTTCACTGTTGTGTCGCTTTGGCTTTAGTAAAAACTCATTGAAAGTTGAATATTACAATTGTGGTGCGCCTGGCGTTTCACGTCCATGCGGCCCTGACAGAAATAAAGCAGGGGCAAAAACAGTCAAGCAGAAAATTGCCAAATCAACTGGTGAAATTCTTGCACCGACTCAGCCAGGCATGACGGCAGCGTGGCGCCACGCGATCCTGGCGGCAGATATAGGCATTCCATTGCCAAAGCCAAAAATGCCAACCAGAATTAAAATTATCTTAAATAGTGCTTTTTTTAAAGATTATGCCTACGTCAATGGTCAACTGCGACCCACTGACCTTGAGCTTGGCACTTACCCAAATAGTAATCAGATCAAACGTGTGTTGCATGTCAACCATTCTGATATTGAACATATTATTCATAAAACTACGAAAAATCATTTCACCGCAAATAATAGAGGGCTGGTGGGTAAAAGCTGGGAGGGTGTATCTGGTCCAGGACATACGTATGCCATGGATTCAACAGTTGGTGATGTATATCTAAGGTCGGCGCTTAATCCAGAATGGATTATTGGCCGGCCCGTCGTTTATATCATTGTTGATGTTTGGTCCACCGCAATTGTAGGTTTTTATGTTTGCCTAACAGGACCATCTTGGTCCATGGCAAAAATTGCAATGTTCTGTGCATTTGCAGATCCAACGTTAATAGCTGACCTCCGGGGCGTAAACCTCCAAAACACCTTATTTCCCCACCCTACTATTCCATCCACATTTCTGTTCGACAGAGGCGAGTATCTTTCTAAGGCCGCATCACTCACTGGTGCATCGCTGAATTTAACGGGCATGAGCTATACACCACCCTACAGGGGCGATCTAAAAGGCGTTGCAGAAGTTCCTCATAGAATTGAGAAAGACGAACAGTTTATGTTTGTGCCTGGGGCAATCGATGCGCGCCGTAAAGAATATGAGTTGCGAAAATTTGACAGCAAAACATCTGTATTAACCGTCAGGGAGTATACAAAATATTTATACAGCGTATTTAATGAATACAACATGACGGCAAATAGAAGTCACCGACTAGATGCGCATATGAAAGCAACAGATGTCCATCCTAGCCCGGCAGGCCTATGGGCATGGGGGCATTCGGTCGGGATTGGCACCCAGTTGCACAGAGACCATTCGGACTTAATCACATCCCTTTTGCCACAAAGCGAAGCAAGTGTAACGAGAAATGGCTTGATATTTGATCGCATGCATTACACCAATAGAAGCCAAGATGAAGCCGACGAGGCAACGTTAGCACGCAATGCAGGCGGTTGGACAAAACCAGTTTACTTTTATCCAGGCAGTGTCTCAAAAATTTGGACGCCAGATGTCACTGGTCGCGGCATGGTTGCTCTAGAAATATCAGACCATTCCACAGCCTCACCAGAAATCACTAAAGACGAGTACGACGACGGCCATGCTTACCATATCCTACATAAAGGTGAGCGCAATCATGAGAATCTACTTACATCCCTGGGCCAGCGAGAGGGACGCAGAATACTGATTGATGAAGCCGTCAAAAAAAGAGCTCAAGTTCCACCTTCATTCAACCTTCAAAAACCAAGCATTACCGAAGCAAGGATTTTAGAAAAGAATGCAGACTTGCGCGCTTCTGAAAAGCCCCCAACTGTCGCACCTAGGAGGCCGGTTAACGACAAGGTAATGCAGGTTCATACTAGCAGACTGCACAATCTCTTAAACCCACAAAGAAAGGTTGCAGATGATGAATAAACGTCTAAGCGCACCTTATGCTGAAAACATTCTCATAAACAGCCTTCCGCCAATTCCAGATGATAATACCATTCTGAGGCACCTAACGGTAACATCCGAAATCCCAGCTGAGATACTGGAATTGCCAACTGAAATTCGGCTTCATCATTTGCAAGATATGTTACATAGGCTTCACATTCCAAGTTTAGAAGGTTGCAGATTGGCAGAAACCATTGATCTAATGATTCGCCAAGGCTATAGCTTGCGAAACCCTGAAGATGCAAGCACCTGGAGGCAAGTCATGGGATCACAATCTAATTCTGATTACATGACCAAATCCTCCAACATAGCCGCTTCCGCAGATGGATTTCCTGGTATTGGCAAAACCATTGCCGTGAGACGACCACTTAGCTTTTACCCACAAATCATCGAACATCAGAACTTTCCCAACATAGTTGGGGGACATTATCAGATGGTTTGGCTGTCGATTGAAGTGCCTGCATCTGGCAAGTTAGAGGACTTTTGCGCGCAGTTGATGCGCGAATGGGATCGCGTACTTCCTGATAATCAATCACGATTCACAGATACATTGAATGCAAAAACCCGTAATGGTGGAAGAATGTTCGAGGAATGGAATCAGGTGGCTAAAAGTCATTTTTTAGGTTTCCTTCACCTTGATGAGGTACAAAACTTTTTTAAAATACCAACGCTAAAACAACGTCAAGCTAAGAAGGCTGGTAATCGGCTGGATCTCAGTCTGGTTGAAGATAAGTTACTTAAAGTCATGCTTATTCTAATTAACAGCGGACTGCCGATTCTGTTTTCTGGTACCCCGGATGGCATCTCAGCCATGTCGAATCGATTCAGCACCGGCCAAAGAATGTCATCGTTTGGATACCATGAGTTTTTAAGATTTGATAACCCTAATGATCTTGAATATAAGGAGTTTCTAGGTGAATTAGTAAAATATCAATACGTTCGGTCACCACTAGCCCTAAGCGAAGAGCTGGAAAGTTTAATCATCGAATTAACGGGTGGGATTCGACGCTTAATTATTAATCTGTGGTTATTCGCCCATAGAGTTGCCTACCGAAGAGGTCAAGATAATTTGCTGCTTGAGGATTTTAAAGTGGCCGAAAGACTTAACTTTAAAAAAATAAGGCCCGCCGTCAGGGCGCTACTCTGTGGGGATCCATACCAGATATCACAATACTCAGATTTACTGGGTGGGTTCAATTAAGTAAAGAGCGAACCTGCGCGGGTTCTGAATTTCCTACACAGAACCCACGCAGACATGCTCCTTACTTAAGTGCAGGCCTCTATGCTCCACCACGATTTCTAAGCACTAAATTCACTAGCTACAATTAATTGTAATGCTTCAGCTTGAACAGATGAGGATATGCGCAACATCTGCTCAAGAGTTCTAAGCTCTACGCCATGCTTTAAACATGACTCCATTAACCCCATTCCACCTTGAAAGTCGACAAAGGCGATTTGAGCTTTTATATTGGTTTTACCTAAAGCCATCATCCCTTTTTTATTCAACTTTTCAGTAACAATTTTATGATCTATTCCCAGCTTTGATGCAATGGCCTTTGCATTACCTCGATTATCCACATATACCCGGCGTAGGTTCTTATCACTCCAAACATCGTCGCTAATTCTATTGATTTTTGTAACTGCCCTTGGCGTTTGCTTAATACAATCATAAGAGGCATTAAGTGCATCCTCTGCATTGTCATAAAGAACACTCAATACCAATGCGTATAAATGTCCACAACTCAATTTATTTGAAGTTGTCAGTAGGCTATCAATACTTGGAAAGAATGTTCGAATATTTTTTTTAGTAGCTTTTATGTTAAACCCTTCCAACCAACCTACTGGGAATTTATTGATGACTAGATCGCTTAACATATTTTTATTTTTGGCTCTTTGTGTCCAAAAGAACCCATGTGCCCTAGCTCTACTTTGCAACAAATCTAATATATGTAGTTGGGGAATGGGTGTTTCCGCGTTAGCAAATGCATCTAGAATAGTGCGATAACGAAGTATCGCCTCATGACCCGACTCATCTATGCATTGCTCTGAAGCTTCATCACCTTGAATTAGATTAACATCATCTGGGCTCACATAGTTTTCATATTTTGATTTTATTAGTTTTTGACTGTGTTTTGAGCAGAAGTCGAATCCTGGAAGTTGATGTTCGCGCCTGTAATATGAAAATCCATGATAATCAATATCTTCACGAACGCATTTTGAACAAACTTTGAACTCGTTCTTAAAAAGAAAGTTTGTGTTAGTTTTAATGAGCTGTGGCTGACTTATATCGCCATGTCTTACATATGGCAAATGACTGGTAACACTTCTTAATGCAGGCAATATCGTATGGAATCGGCAAAATTGTTCTGTAGAGATACCCAATGCTCTCGACAACAAGATGGAGATTGAGATGTTTACATCATCCTCCATACGCATAAATGCTTTTCGCAGTTTTTCAATGGTAATTTTTTTATTTGGATAGCAATTTATCTTGCTTACCCTAATCAAATATCCGGCTCCAAGCTCATCCGGCATGATTTCAGGAATAATCATTAATTCATCTTCTTTATGATTATTGATGGCTCACTGAGTGCTTTAGATTTACAGAACGGCCCTAAGCTTTTTATCACAGTCGCAATTGAGTTAGCTTGCGCCACAGAACCATCCCATATGCTAGCTATAGCTTCAAGTAAAACTGCATTTTCTCGTACCAAATCAGGAGAGATACCTTGAACCTGATTATTTACATAAATGCATAATTCATCAAATAACTTTGTCCGGCGCTTACCTTGACCAGACAGTACCCTACTAATTTGCGACTGACTCACAGATAAGGCTTCTGCAAGCTGGCTCTGGGTAATTCCAATCTGCTTAACTTTGATTAAAAGCTCGCTTTGCATAGCCGTAATATTGATATCTTTCATCAGTAAATTATGCATATATGCATTATATTATGCAAGAGTTATTATGAATAATAATGGCACTTAACAGAGTTAAAGTGAATTAGATTGGAAAATACTGATAGCTATGATTAGATTGCGTTATGCGCGCAGAAATCATTCCCGAAGCATTCTCAGGTGAGTCCCTGTACAGCCTAGTAGCAAGGCTGGGGCGAATTAATGGCTATAGCGCAGAATTAACATGCAGATTATTGTTAGGGAATAAGACTGAGTTTCGGATTGCTGAGGCCGAGGTTGATCTGTCAAAATTTACAGCAGCGACGCAGACGCTGTATGGCGAATCCTTGGAAGTACTTCAAAAACACACAAATTTCCGATTCCGACATATGATTGCCACACCATTGTTAGATGGAGAAAATTCAAACAAATGGGCAAGGCTGTTATCCGATGCCAAAGCTAATCTTGCGGAACTATCCAATCACGAGCAACATGTATGGCGATGGTGCCCCCATTGCTTGAAGCATGATAAGGAGTTTATTGGCTTTACATACTGGCGGGTAAAACATCAACTCCCAGGAGTGTTCGTCTGCAGTGATCACCAGACTACACTTCATGAAGTAACGATTCCATTTAGACGCAGGCAAAGTACCTTCTTCTTCCCAGATAATCTACCTTTGGATATTACGGTATTGAGCTTATGCCCCAAAGACATGAATTACGAGCTAGCAATAAGCTTGTGCAACATTTCTGAAGCCATATTAACTTGTACTGAATTAAGTAGTAATCAAGCACTGTTTAGGCAAACCATTAAAAATGGATTAGCAATTAAGGGACTGATAACAAAAGCAGGGTTTATCCACAAAGGTGCGAGTATTGCTTTTGAGCGATTTTACGAGTCGCTTAAAGACATCAATGAAATTTCATTACTCACCAAGCATCACCTCTTTGAAAAACAGGCTAAAGCTTTATTGATCGATAGTGAAATCACATTAAACAAACCACTCATCATTCCCATGTTAATTTTATGGCTCTATGGAGAATGGCAGTTATTCAAAAATGCTTATGAATGGGAAGTTAACATGTCTAGTGGGGCTAGGCATTCGGGCACTAGACCGCTTAAAGAAAAGACTTTTTCAAATGAAACTGTCAGGAATACATGCATAGCATTTATTTTGGAAAACCCTAAGTGCACCAGAAAAGACTTCTATAGCTCTCACCCAAGGCCTTATAGATGGCTGCAAAAATATGACCATGAATGGCTTGAGGAAACGCTACCATCGCCGCCACCACATAAATCTAGACAATTGCAACTATTTAAATAGCGTTTCCGATTTTTGTGATTGATTTTCTATTTTGTTACAGAGATCCTTTGCAGACACTTAAAATCAGAGCTTTCGGCCAATTGGAGTCACTAGCCAATTAAGGTATTTAGGCAGCAACATCCAGAAAGCTGACCTTCGAGCCTAAATGCGCTACTTCCGCAGTCGGCCCATTGCTGACGTTCAACTTCCCATTTTCCACTGCAATTTAGCCTATAAAAGCGCAAGCTATTACTCCCGTTTATAGAAGATTAATATCATGTCAATCTCATTCAATTAGTAAGGGAGTACTGCATACAAGTCAGTAAGATACTTACAGTCTCTAATTGTCTTACTTCGTTATCTCTGCTTTCGGTGGTACAAACCCCTCCGTAATCACAACAAAGCCATCTGTCGCAGCAATGCGATATTTCTTTGCCGCTGTATATTCAGGCGAGTTGTAAAAACGCTGTGCATCTGCAAGGCTAGGAAATTCGGCGATAGCCATCACAGACTTTGGATTGCCTTCTACTGCGCTCGCATTTAAATTGAAAACGATAACTTTGCCTCCATATTTCCCAGCAAGAGCACCAGCTTCTTGCATATATTTCTGAAAGATTGCCTGATCTTTAATCGTATAGTTTGCGATCATGTATCCAGGTGCTGATGTATCTTGTGCATAGATTGGTGCGGCTATTGAGAGGGTGATTAGCGCTAATGCGCCGATAATTAATTTTTTCATTGCTTGGATCCTTTGTTATTAACTATTAGAAAAGTTGCTTTGACACTTGATCGGCTAAAGGCTTTTCCCAAAAAAATCAGTGAGTTTTTTTATTGCTTGATCTACGAATTCTGGTACATCGTACATAGCCACATGTGAAGCCCCTTGAACCTTAAATAATTCTTTTGGCTCACTCGCTTTCGCATATGCCTCTTCACTAAAGTAGCGTGTGTCTGACTCACTTCCTGTAATCAGTAACAAGGGGCGCGGTGAGATGAGTTCAACATGGTTTAAGGCCGTAAAGTTAATGAGCTTATCAATGCTTTCCAATCTATATTGGTTTGTCGAATTGGGATGTTGTCCTCTTGCGGTTCTGTAATATTCGAATCCTTCTCGATACATAACAGGCGCATTCGCTGGGATTGCTTCAAGTGAGCTCGCGACATAGCCAGCATATTTGACAGGCTCTCCTTTAGCTTCTCTAGTTCTTTGTTCGCCCACTTCATCTAAGCGCTGTTGGATTTGAGATTTTAATGTGCCATTTAATCCTTCCCGGCGAAGCGCACCTAGATCAACCATACTGATTGTGGCAACTGCTTTTAATCGATGCTCAGTTTGTGCTGCGTGAATGGCATATCCACCGCCACCGCAAATCGCCAGCACACCTATCTTTTTCTCATCTATAGAAGGGTGAATACTTAAATAATCAGTAGCTGCACGAAAGTCTTCTGTTCTTACTGCAGGATCTTCCAGATAACGAGGTTCACCGCCGCTTTCACCTTGGTAAGCTGCATCGAATGCTAATGTGATATACCCTTGTTCTGCCAGCTTTTTAGCATATGTTCCTGCCGTTTGCTCTTTCACACCACCGGCAGGATGGCCCACAATAATGGCCGGGTATTTTTTGTTGTTATCAAAATTTGCTGGTAAATATAAATTACCAACTAGCGTAATGTTTCTATTTGGGAAAGTTACTTTTTGAACAGTAACGACAGTATTCTCTGTGATTGTTTTCATGGTTGATTCCTTAACTGTTATCTCTTGTTTGGCAATTTTTTCACCGTCCGGACGCACGTCTTGTGCTTGTGCGTGGCAGATTCCTGTTAATAAGAAGATTGCTGTAAGCAGGTTGGAAAGGAGAGATTTTTTCATGCTATCTTCCTCTCAAGACTTTGAGTTGGGAGAGCATCGCCGTTTTCTAATACAAGCTGCAGGTGCTCAATGAGTCTCACAATGTCGTTTTCAATATCTGCTTGTTTCATGACGTCGTAGCATGAGAACGAGGGCAAAATATCAATCCCGCAGAACTTGTAATTAGCCGTATTGCTAACGAAAATATCATCGACAGTTTTGCCGTTAAACAATTGTTGCTGCTTATCCCCGAATGCTTCTTTAGGTGCATTCCATGTCAGTGAAAGCATGTAGTGTTTGCCATGCAACATTCCACCAGTGCCATACTGTTTGGTAGGGTCTTCACGGGTACGTCCGTCACCCGTAATAAAAGCACCCTGCATCATGCCTGCCGTGAACACCTCATCCACATACTTTTTGTATATCCACGGCATCCCGAACCAAAACACTGGAGATTGGAGAATAATGAGGTCGGCCCATAAATGCTTTTGGACTTCATCGTCGACACGGTAACCTTGTTCAATCCTTGTCTGTTTTACTGTGTGGCCTTGCTTCTCCATTTCTTCTTTGATGATCTCAGCCATCGTATTATTCAATACGCCTGTAGAAATCCCTTCATAAAACTGGTGGGCGTTAATGATCAGTACATTTCTCATTTTTGATCCTCTTAATTTGACTCTGGCATTAAAGTTAGTCATAAATAGTGAACACATTGTGCTCTCGCACTAGTTAAAAGCCATTGCCTGAACTGATGTTGTTTTTGCCTAATCCGATGAATCATCATCAAAACTGAGAGAAACTTCTTCAATAATGCTAAGCTATATTCATAATCAGCTATCTTGAAAATCAATAGAAATGGGGCCGGAAATGCATTCAGCAGAAAATTTTAGCCTTGCGGAATTAGTAGCAGGTATTGCCCAAGTTGACGGAAACTATTCCACTGCAATCTCTGGACTTATGTTGTATCGAAGAAGTGCAGCCACGGTACCCATGCCTTGTATTTATGGTCTAGGCTTGGGATTAACAGTGCAAGGAGGCAAGCGCGTTACGCTCGGTGATAAGATTTTTGATTATGGTCCAGGGCAGTCTTTAGTAACATCGGTTGATCTGTCAGTAGTATCGTATGTGACGCGTGCCGATCCCATTGAACCCTATCTGGGCTTACGCATAGAGCTTGATGCACGTTCTATTGCACAGGTTGCCGCAGAAATGGATTTTACAGGGTCAATCAAGATGTCTACATCACGAGCACTTTCGGTAGTGACTTTAGATGATGGCCTCACGAGTGCGTTGATTCGACTGCTTCAACTTTTGAATGAACCAAAGCTTATCCCACAATTAGCCCCACTTATTCAGCAGGAAATTGTGGTGCGATTATTACAAGGTGAGCATGGGCTGACGCTTCGTCAATTGGTGGTAACAGGATCACCCAGTCAACAAGTTGCTAGGGTCATTACGTGGCTTAAGCAGCATTACACAGAAGATATTCAAATAGATGATTTAGCCACTCAAGCACACATGAGTCCATCGACCTTTCGCCAGCATTTCCGAACGGTAACTGGGATGAGTCCTTTACAGTATCTAAAGCAATTGCGTTTACAGGATGCAAGACAGCTCATGCTCAATGAGGATATTGATGCCAATAGCGCTTCAGTTCGAGTGGGTTATGAGAGTGCATCACAATTCAATCGTGAATATGCTCGTTTATTTGGATCTCCTCCACTTCGAGATATCAAGAATGTGCGGTTATCTTCCGAATAGAACAATACTGACCATTAAGTAACGTCTGCTTTGGGCCGACTGCGGAAGTAGCGCATTTAGGCTCGAAGGTCAGCTTTCTGGATGTTTCAGACGACCAGCCTTAATTTCTATGTGACTGCAGAGAGTTGAAACTTAACCCTTGACCTCTAAATTAGTTTGCCGCAAAGCTGCCATTCAAAATATATAGTTTGTAATTTTTGAAGTGTCGAACAGATTTGGAGTATCGAGTTAACAACTATAATTGTTTATTAAACAGCCAAAGTTAACAACTTTAATTGCGAGTTAACAACTCTAATAGTCAGTTAACAACTTTAATTGTTTAGAACATTAATTGTTTAGAACACTTAGACAGCTGATTGAACTTTCTCACACTAGCACTCTCGAACGTAGAGTGCTAAAATGACCTAACAAGGAGAGGTAAGTACGAATGACTAATGCTTTAACAGTACCTGTATTAACGGCAGCTGACAGTCTAGATCAATATACTAGAGCGATTAAAGCTTATCCTATTTTATCGGCGGAAGAGGAGCTTGAGCTCGCAACCCGATTCAAAAAAGAAAATGATCTTGAGGCTGCGCGCCAGTTGATTGTTTCACATCTACGTTTGGTAGCGAGTATTGCACGTGGCTACATGGGCTATGGCCTGCCACAAGCCGATCTTATCCAAGAAGGCAATATCGGCCTGATGAAGGCAGTAAAACGCTTTGATCCTGAGCGCGGTGTGCGCTTGGTTTCATTTGCCATGCATTGGATTAAAGCAGAAATTCACGAATACATCGTACGTAACTGGCGCTTAGTTAAAATCGCCACCACCAAAGCTCAGCGCAAGTTGTTTTTTAACTTACGCAGTATGAAAACAGGCATCAACACCATGCAAACTGGTGAAGTTGACCACATTGCACGTGAACTGAATGTTAAGCCTGAAGAAGTACTAGAGATGGAGTCTCGCCTTAATGGTCATGAGATTTCACTAGAGAGCAACATTGATGACGATAGCGAAGAGCATTACAGCCCGATTGCTTACCTGCAAGACGAAAGCTTGACGCCACCTGAAGCACTTGAAGCCAAACAATTTGAAATGGCCGAAACCACAGGCTTGGCCTCAGCGCTTAATCATTTGGATGAGCGTAGCCGCCGTGTGGTAGAGGCGCGCTGGTTGCAGGAAGATGCTAGCAAAACGCTGCACGAGCTGGCAGATGAGTTTGGCGTATCCGCCGAACGTATCCGACAAATTGAGCAAAAGGCGATGCTAAAAATGAAAAGCCTGATGTTAGCGAATCGTTAACAAGCAATAAAAACACAAAAGTTTTAAGCAATAAAAAAGGCTGCTAACGCAGCCTTTTTTATTAAGTACAGTTCTAAGCAGCGGCAGTAGCCAATGGCTCAGCTTCAAAAGCCAGTGCATTACGCATATGCATGCGTAGCACATTCAAATCATCTAGCTGCGCCTGAATGCTACGCTCAATCGCTTCCAGCTCGGCAATCCTGTCCTCTAAAGTATCTGTCGCTTTATAAATACGCTTGATACTTTCTAAGCGCCTACGCAATTGCAACTGGTGCTCACGCACTTGCGACTCCATAGGTGCAATCACCGCTTTTAGCCAGTTCTCAATATCACGGTTAGCCACTTCAAATACATGAATCACGCGGCTTGCCAGTGTTTCAAAGAACTTACTGGTAAGCGTCATCTTCTCGTGAGCGATCATATTAAACGCGGTATTAAATTGCTCTTTATAAGCACGCTCTAATTTAGATAGCTCTTTTTGATAACGTAAGGTAGTAAATGCTGGTGGTTCAGATTTACGCAAGCCATGCTCTTTTGAAAACTTCTCGTACATCACATCCATCATTTGTTTGATTTCATCAATTTGCACGTCTGATGAAATTAAACGCGTTTTCAGCTCGCTAAAAAAGTTATCCATCGCCTGGCGTATGGTTTTGGTAAAGCTAGCATCCACCATGGTTTGACGCGTGGCATGCACATGCACTTTCAGTGACTCCATACCCAGCAAGGTAAACAAACGGTTCGTATGCTGGGAGAAGATACTGCGCAATGCCTGGAAGCGTTGCAACCCTTGCTCAAAGTTTTCTTTATCAACTTTGACCTTATTCATCATATGTTCGACCACGTCCTCGTTTTTACCGCGCAATCCGCGCAGCTCAAGCAATTGGTCGTTAACGCCAGAGAACCTTGCATCCAAAATCACATGTGAGTTAGCAATCAGGTCTTCAATTTCATTTTGCGTGTTATCGCGCACGATTTCTTTTTTGGCTGGGATCAGCTCATTAGACAAAGCTTTTTCCAGCTCCAGAACACGACTCTTCGCCAGCAATGCTTCATCGCTATTCACCTTAGCAAGCAAGCCTTTTTGTGCGGATACCGGGTAGATATGATGCACATCCAAGCCCAGTAGGTCTGCGCTGGTTTTCACTTGCTTCGCAAGTTCTGTTTGAATTTCTTCTTCGTCTTTTAACTCATCCCACAAGCCATCAATCTTGTTTAATACAGCAAGACGCCCTTTTTGCTTCCAGCGTGTGCCGCTAATGTATTGTCGCCAAACATCAATCTCAGACTTAGTCACGCCAGTATCTGCCGCCAGTATAAATAGCACCGCGTGTGCATTAGGCAACATGTTCAGGGTAAGCTCAGGCTCGGTACCAATCGCATTCAAGCCCGGTGTATCTAAAATCACCAAACCTTGCTCTAGCAAGGGGTGCGGGAAGTTAATCATGGCATAGCGCCAGCATGGCACATCAATCGTG
>Ga0208751_100312_pt1 | contig 15289 bp, 13 predicted proteins | sample LakWasMet22_HOW5_2_FD_183868 | JGI IMG/M metagenome (GOLD analysis project Ga0208751, IMG submission 183868) | Freshwater sediment methanotrophic microbial communities from Lake Washington under simulated oxygen tension - Sediment Metagenome... | ecosystem: Environmental > Aquatic > Freshwater >... | reverse complement strand
AATTGGTTTTGCCAGTCGGTGAGTAAATCATTACGCACGGTAAAACTTAACACCATCGCCACTAAGGTGATACTGAACGCCAGAATCTGACTGAGGCTGGCGCCGTAATTTCTTGATAAGCCTTGCAGCGCAAAACGCCAGGTTAGGTTTAAATGCGGCAGTAGTTTACGCGATGATAACAACAAGCCGGAGATCAATCCGCCCAGTACCAGTAAGGCCAGCGCACCCACACCGATAATAGTACCGGTCATTTTAAGATCGCCGGTATAGCGCCAGATCAAACCGCTAATCACCGCTAAGGCCAAGCCGTAAATCAGCCAGGCACTGCTTGGTAACGGCTCCAATTCTCTGCGTAATACCCGCAACGGCGAGACTTGTTTAAGTCTTAACAATGGCGGCACCGCAAAGCCCAGCAACGTCACCATGCCGATAATAAAGCCGATTGAAGTTGCCAGTAAGCCGGGCTGCGCCAATTGCTTTGGCAGCAAGTCTTTTAATAAATAAAATAGTGCTTCTTGCGCGCCCCAGCCCAATAAACAGCCAACCGCGCTGGCGCTTAAACCCAGCAACACAAATTGACCGCCATACAGCCAGAGAATGTCGTTTTGCTTGCATCCCAAGCAGCGCAAGATAGCGGTGGTATTGAAGTGGCGTTCCGTATAGCGCCGCGTTGCCATGGCGATAGCGACACCGGCAATAATAATCACCACGATGCTGGACAGGCCAAGGTAGCGTTCCGCTCGGCTTAAGGCTGAGCCTAATTCCGGCCGGTCATCATGAATATCCATCAACCGCTGTGCGGGTGTTATTTGTGGCTTGAGCCATTGTTTGAACTGACTCAGCGCGTCGGTTTCGCCGCTGTACTGGTAGAAGTTTTTCACGCGCGTGCCCGGTTGCAACACGCCGGTCGCTTGCAAGTCAGCCTGATTGATCATCACCCGCGGCGAGAAGCTGTAAAAATCACCGCGCTTATCCGGCTCGTAAGTAATGATTTGCGTGATGGTTAACGCCTTTTCGCCTACAGTCAGCTTATCGCCGATATTGACTTTAAGCCCCGGTAAAATGCGTTTTTCCACCCACACAGTACCGGGCTCCGGGCCTTTATTGACGGTAATTTCAGTCGAATAATCGGCAGGCGTGGTTTTTAAATACCCGCGCAGAGGATAATTGGACGTTACCGCCTTAATGCTGGCTAACAGCAGTTCTTCATGCTCAATCAGTACACTTGGGAATTCCACCGTTTGCGCCTGCGCCAATTGCAATTCGGACGCTTTGGCCTGCCATGCCTCGGGTATGGCACTGCTGCTTTCCACAACCAAATCGGCGGCTAAAAATTCCGCGGCTTGGTTAGTCATGGTGCGTTGCAGGCGATCGGCGAATAAAGTGATGGCGGTTGAGCTGGTGACGGCGATGATTAAGGCCAGCACTAAAATAGTTAACTCACCGGCGCGGCCGTCACGCCAGAGTAAACGAATGGCCAAATTGAAGCGGTTCATATCAACCGCCCCGCATTCAACCGGATAGTACGTTGGCAACGCGCGGCCAGCGACGGATCGTGCGTCACCAAAATCAAAGTGGTTTGGTTTTCCTGATTCAGCTCAAACAATAATTCGATAATATGCGCGCCGGTTTTACTGTCTAAATTACCGGTGGGTTCATCAGCAAACAAAATTGCCGGACGAGTCACAAAAGCCCGGGCTAAGGCGACACGTTGTTGTTCGCCGCCGGAGAGTTGTTTGGGCGTGTGGGTTAAGCGGTGCGACAAGCCCACTCTATCCAGTAAACTGCCGGCTAGCGATTTAGCATTGCCATTGCCGCTTAATTCCAAGGGCAGCATGACGTTTTCCAGGGCGGTGAGCCCCGGCAATAATTGAAATGACTGGAACACAAAGCCGACCAAGTCATTACGAATCGCCGCGCGACCGTCTTCGGTCATGTCAGTTATTGATTTCCCGGCAAGCAATACTTGTCCGGAAGTCGGTGTATCCAAGCCTGCCAGCAAGCTTAGCAAGGTCGATTTGCCGGAACCGGACTCGCCGACGATGGCGATGCTTTCGCCGGATTTGATAATCAAATCGACCGCTGCCAAGATATGCAGATCCCCTTCGGCAGTTGCCACAGATTTGCCCAAGTCCTTTGTTACAATAATTTCAGTGTGAGTTTCCATAATGAGCCGAATTTTAAGTGTCTTAATAATTGCGTTAATGTCGATGCCCACAAGTGCCAAGTCGATTGTGGTGCTGGGTGATAGTATCAGTGCCGGGTACGGAATTGAAGTAAGTCAAGGCTGGGTGGCGTTGTTGCGGGAGCAACTGCAAAGTCATAATCCGCCTTATAGCGTCCACAATGAAAGCATCAGCGGCGATACCACTGCCGGAGGTTTGGCGCGCATCAATCCCGCCTTGCAGCGGCATCATCCGGAGATTGTGATTATTGAACTGGGTGCTAACGATGGCTTGCGCGGCTTAGCGCCGACGCTGATTAAAAGTAACCTTACCGAGCTGGTAAATCGCGCCCAAAAAGCCGGTGCGAAAGTGCTGCTGCTGAGCATGAGAATCCCACCCAACTACGGCAAACGCTACACGGATATGTTTTACGATATTTACCCCAGTTTGGCGAAAGAGTTAAAGATTGCCTACGTGCCTTTTATTCTCGAGGATGTGGCGTTGGTCAATGACTTGATGCAAGCGGACGGTTTACATCCCAATGCCAAGGCTCAAGCCGCCATTGTTGAAAAAATCTGGCCGCAATTAAAGCCGTTGTTGTAGTGGGTTTGCTCCTGATTAAGTCATTAATGCGCTATCCATAGCGTTGATTTGTTTTGCGATAAGTGCCCGGATTGCGTGATTTCACATGGTTCACTATGGCATATGCCGCATTAGTATGATTAGCGAATAACAAGTTTCATTACAAATCAATTACATAGTGTTTGGCTTGGTTATTGCTGAATTATTGAGATCTATTAAACAGGCTCATCTCAATCTGTCAGCAAAACAAAGCCATGAACAGCATTGCTCCTACCATTAACGATTTGTTTTTGAATCATCGGCAATCGTTAATTCACACCATCTTCGGCATTGTCGGCTGTCCACAAACGGCAGAAGATTTAGCGCATGAAGCGTACTTAAAAATGCTGCATGCGGCAGAAACCCAAGAAATAAGCTATCCACGCCCGTTTCTTTACCAAATTGCCCGCAATTTGGCGTTGGATCATCTACGCAAGGAGCAAGTTCGTCAGCGCGGCGATTATCCGTCAAAAGATAATGAAGAGCTTGAGACGCTCATTGACCGGCTTCCCGCCAATACCCCCACACCTGAGCAGCAAGCTGACGATCGGCAGCAAGTCGACCATATGCTTGAAGCGCTTAACGGCTTATCAGAACGTCGGCGGCAAATTCTGGTGCTGCACAAATTTCATCATTGGTCTTATGAGCGCATTGCCGGGCATTTCGGTATTTCCCGCAGTGCTGTGGAAAAAAACATTCATGTTGCTCTGGGTCACTTATTAGCCGCACGAGACGGGTCGCCATTTTAAAGTGTGGGTTAGCGTCCATCACACGTCTTATACTGATAGCATTCTGCAAAATTATTTATTTACGGCCCATGTCTTTATCTTCTGAACCGGAATCGAACGTTACCTCATTAGGCACCACGCAAGATCAAGCAATAGCGTGGTTCGCTCGTTTGCAGGACAGCAAATCTACTCAGCGCGACCGGACCGAGTTTGCAGAATGGCTGGCCGCCAATCCGAACCATCAAACTGCTTACGATAAAGTTGTTCAGCTGTGGCAAGCACCGGCATTCAATACCGCTTTGGGTCATTACGCTGCGATTCCGCTGCAGCCGGCAAAACGAAAACTGCACTTGCAACGCTGGGCCGCGGCGGCTTGCGTTGTATTGATGAGCGGTTGGGTGCTGATGGCCGCCGGCTGGATAGACCACTGGCAAGCCGACCTTGTTACTGGTACGGGTGAACAGCGTCGGGAGATGCTTGCTGACGGCTCGACACTTATATTGAATACAGATTCGGCGGTGACGTTTGATTATGCCGGTGACCAGCGCGGAGTGACACTGTTAAGTGGCGAAGCCTATTTTGAAGTACAGCCCGACAAAGACCGACCATTTACAGTTACGACAGCACAAGGCACCGTGCGAGTAGTCGGTACCCGCTTTACGGTAAAAACCGGTGATGTTACGCAAGTCGATGTCGAAAGCGGTATCGTCATTTGTGCATCCCTGCAGGGAGAAAGTCGTCAGCTCACTGCCGGACAGCACACCGATATTGCTAATCAAAATGTTGCCGCCATTTCCCAAATCGATACCAGCCGCACTTTTGCTTGGCTAAAGGGGCGCTTGATTTTTCAGGATCAACCCTTGGCGGAAGTGATCGCCGAACTTGACCGCTACCATTCAGGCGTCATCGTTATCGCCAACACCAAACTCGGCCAAACCCGCATTACCGGCAATTACAAGCTGGAAGATACCGCCGCTATTATCCGCAGCTTGGCCGAAATTGCCGGAGCGCGAGTGATTAATCTGTCGCCGTATTTGACGGTGTTGAAATCTTAAAGTCCGCTGTTTATTTCCTGGAAAAGCGTGCTGACTCTATTTTCGAGCTCGGGTAAATCCCGCTCAATTGTTTTCCAGACAATTTCCAAATCAACTTTAAAATATCCATGAGCCAATGCATTGCGCATTTCATAAGCGCTTGAAAAGGGTACATCGCTATGAGCCTCGATAAACTTAGGATAATGTTTACCGATATTGCTGCTAGCTTCGCCAACTATTTCCAGGTTGCGAATAACAGCATCTTGAGTTAATTCATCGTTTAAAAACCCGACTTCGTCCAAATCATCAACATAGCGCTCAATCCGAGCAATCGCCTCAAGAATATGAGCAAGATAATCTAATAGGCGTTGCTGATCGCGACTCACAACGGAACCGCCTCCCGCAGCACTTGCTCCCGAAAAGCATTCGGTAGCGCTTGAGGCGTTAAAACATCAACCTTAATGCCCAATAATATTTTTAATTCATGGCGAATGGCACCGATGTCCATTAACGAAGTTTCAGGTGTTGGATCCACCAGCAAATCCAGGTCGCTGTCCTCGGTGTCCTCATTTCTGAGGACAGAGCCGAAAACACGCACATTGTCGACACGGTGGGACAGAATCACTCTTTTGATTTGTTCCCGATAAATCTGTAAAGCAAAAGATGGTCGCATACACGTTTTTTGGGTTTGGGTTATCAGTTGAGTGATGGTAACACTAAAAAAATAGCTAGTAGAAGTGTGTGTTTCCATTCCTGACACGTCTAGTTACTCAGGCCAGCTGCAAACACGCTGGCTAATCACACTAGACAAAGGAGACACCATGAGTCAGGTTCAACACCACACACCTTGCGCACTGCGCAAATTGACGCTTGCTATTGCCTTGGCGTTGCCCGCAATCGCTACGCCCTTGCCATCGTCAGCGGAGGATACATCGAAAGTGGTAACCCTAGAAAATGCCAAACAGAACTTCAACATCCCCGTCCAGCCGTTGGCGAATGCTCTCAATACCTTTATTACTACCAGCGATTGGCAAGTTGGTTTTCCGGCAGGGCTTGGCAAAGATGTTCGTTCCAATTCAGTCAACGGCTCTTACACGCCGCAGCAGGCGCTGGATAAATTGTTACAAGGCACCGGGCTGGTTTATCGGGTGAATGGGGGCAATAGCGTAACCTTGGAGAAAGTGGCTGTTGCGGAGCCGCAATCGGATACGATCACGTTGAATGCGATGACCGTGACCGGAAAAACCGAATACGATACTGACAAGCTTTATGCGTCGCCCAATTCCAGTTTTGTCACCAAAACCGACACGCCGATTATGGAGACGCCGATGTCCATTCAGGTGGTGCCCAGAGCGGTGATGCAGGATCAACAAACTACGCGGGTAAAAGACGCGCTTGAGAATGTCAGCGGTGTGCGTTCCAATACAACGTTGGGGTATGGAACGGGCTTTATTATCCGAGGCTTTCGGAATAGCAGGGTTTTTCGAAACGGTCTTGTTGCCAATGGCATTTCCATTGGCAGTGCTACTGAACTCGACACTACCAACCTGCAGAACGTCGAAGTGCTTAAGGGGCCTGCGGCCATGCTATTCGGTCGGATAGAACCCGGCGGCCTTATCAATGTGAATACCAAACGTGCCGAAAAATCATCGCGTTACTCAGTGGAACAACGTTTCGGTTCCTATGACTTTTACCGCACCGAATGGGATGCAACCGGCTCGCTTACCGACGACCAATCGTTAAGTTACCGTTTTGCCGGTAGCTATCAAAACAATGAGTCGTTCAGGGACTTCAATTTTAACGATCGAGTCTCTGCTTACTCGTCGCTCACTTGGCGTCCCAGCGACGCAACCGAAATGTCTTTGGATGTCGAGGGATTGGATCAGGATTTTCAAGTTGATCGAGGCTTGTTTGCAATAGGCGACCGACCCGCTGCCGTTCCTATTGATCGCTCATATATTGATCCCAACGACCCGGTAGATACGTTATCGAATATAAATTTGGGGTTCAATTTAACCCATGCCTTTAACAAGGATTGGTCGGTACACCATCGTTTTTTAGCTACCCATAACGATAGTTCCGATATTTCCGTCAAACCGGCTAATGCTTTCACCGTGCAGCAATTCTTGAACCCGAGCCAAGGTAACCGTACTTATCTGCGCAATATATTTGCCCAAACAGTGAAATCTCAAACGTATACGACCAATTTGGATTTGACTGGAAATACTAATTTCTTGGGCACTCAACATCAAACTTTAATCGGCTTCGATTATTTAAGGTCGACGGGGAGTTATTTAACCCGAGGCAATTTCGTTAATCCGGTCAACGGTTTGGGTATTGATATTTTCAATCCGGTGTACGGTATTGATCCTTCATTTTACGCCAATGCGCTGGCGACTCCTTTTCCCGCTGGAGCCAATCATTCTATTTTTAGGGATGAGTGGTATGGCGTGTATTTTCAGGATCACATCACGCTCTGGGATAAGGTTCATATACTGGGTGGCGGGCGCTATGACTGGGCGACGACGGGACGTGGCCGGGGGGCTTCATTCAGTGCTGCCGAAGCCGCATTACCTGCGCGAAATGATGAAGGATTCAGCCCAAGGGTCGGGATTTTATATCAACCCGCATCATGGATGAGCGTTTATGGTAATTGGACTACGTCTTTTGGGGCAAATAACGGGGTTACGACTACCGGGTCGACAATCAATCCTGAGATTGGCGAACAATTCGAAGCGGGTTTTAAAACCGAATTATTCAATCAGCGTTTGACGACTACGCTGGCTTACTATCACCTAACCAAAGAAAATATAATGACACGCGACCTGAGTAGTCCGGATCCTTTTGCCAGAACGGCGATCGGCGAAGCGCGTAGCCAAGGCATTGAATTGGATACGATAGGTCAAATTACTGATGGCCTTAGCCTGATCGGAAACTATGCGTATACCGATGCGCGCATTACAAAAGATTTTTCCGGTCTTCAGGATCATAAAATGAATAACGTACCCGAGCATTCAGGAAGCATGTGGTTAAAGTACGAGATTCAAAATTATGAGCCGTTAAAAGGTTGGAGTGCCGGACTCGGGATGTTTGCATCAGGACAAAGACAGGGCGACGACGCTAATACCTTTGCTTTACCCGGTTACGCCCGGTTAGATGCGTTTACCGCGTATCGTCACGATTTCAAGGGTACGCGTCTTACCACGCAATTCAATATCCGCAACCTGTTGGATAAAGCCTATTACGAGTCGACCGATCCTTTTCAAAATGCACCGCCGCGCGTCGGAATATATCCGGGAGCCTCTTTAACGGCTATCGGTTCGATACGCTTGGAGTTTTAGTCAGTCACGCAGTTTCACGGGTGCCCAACGCTCGGGTTATCAACCGGGCTTTGGTTTTGAATTACCGGCTTACGCTATAACGAGCTAACCTATTCCGCATTTCACAAAAATCGTATGCTTGAAGAATCTACACCTCTATTCAACCTGAGCAGGCTCAGTCGCTTGTTTTCGCGAAAAAACTTCCGCAAGTTCTGGCTAAACCTGCATTTGGCCTTAGCGCTGACGGTTGGTTTTGAATTTGTCATTCTGGGGCTGACCGGCTCCTGCAATATATTTTATTACGAACTCAATGAATTGTTTTTGCCTTCCTTGTCCGTCGCAAGCCAGTCGCAGCCGCGTAGTTTGGACGGCATCATGCAAACCGTTAAAACCGCGCATCCCCAGAGAACCGGCGGCTGGAGCATGGTTTTACCGGGCTATCAGAGCGATTATGTGTGGGTGGAATATCCAAAACCTGAAGAAACCAAAGATGAGCTGTATGGGCCATTGGAAGTACTGGTCGATCCGTATAGTGGAAAAATCGTTGCGGAACAGTTCTGGGGCCGGACAGTGATTAGCCTGATTTATGAAGTGCATGCCGCATTAGTGACCGGAAAAATAAGTGCGGAGCTTGGCAAAATAGGCTTTAAGGTGGTGTGTTTTTTCGGCGTTTTCCTGTTTGTCTCCTGTTTGTCCGGGCTTTATTTGTGGTGGCCGCGCGGCGGAAAATTTAACAATACGCTGACGATCAAAGCCCATGCATGTCCGCAACGATTTTATTTTGACCTGCACAAAACCATTGGTTTTTATAGTTCGGCGTTGCTGCTGATGATTGCTTTTACAGGCTTTGCGTTTGGCTACAAGGACACTATCAAGCCGTTGGTAAACTATTTTTCTGCTGTCAAAGCGGATCATTTAAAAAATCCTGCGCTTAAGTCGACTGGACTGGATTTAAGCCCACCTATCTCAATCGCACAAGCGGTGGTTATCGCCGATCAGGTTTTTCCCGGTGCGGAACTGCGCGGGATCGATACACCGGATGGCAAAGAAGGGGTTTACATGATTGCCAAACGGCAAGTGGGCGAAGCCTACCGCCAGCGTCCGCGCAGTAAAGTCTGGATAGATCAATACAGTGGCAAGGTGCTGGCTGTTCAGGATCCCGACAAGTTTACCGCAGGTGAGACATTTTTAAACTTGCTGTGGTCTTTGCACGACGGCGAAGTTCTAGGCCTTCCTAGCCGTATCTTGTGGTGCATCGTCGGTTTTGCACCGCTGGTTTTATACATAACCGGCATTTTGCGTTGGCTGCAAAAGCGGCGGGCAAAGCGATCTGTAAAGTTACCCGGCTGACACAATCACAACCTATAGCGCCTACTAATCCAAGTGTAGGTTTGAAATATATCTCATCAATCTGTAACAATATTTGTAAGCTGTAGTAAAGGAGCGCCCCTGCATCTCAAAAACTGAAGTATTTCCTCTCGCAATGCTTCATTTTTTTCCGAAACAAAGTTCAAACAAATTACCTCGTTTTTAAGATTGATTTTCCTAAAAAGCATTAGTATTTTCTAATGTTTGATTTGTAGTTGTATTCATGTGTTTCCTCAACAAATCCAATTAACTTTCTGATTAAGAATGGTATTTATTTTTCCTTAATATCTTTAGGTTAATTGTTCCTTAGTCGCACTGTAAGTCATTGTGAAAAAAGAAAGAATCTAAATTAAATCATTCTTGACTAAGCACAAGCAGGAATCTATAGTGCAGTCGAGTGGTAAAAAGTGGTGAGAAGTGGTTTTTTTGTGGCGCATGAGGTAGGTTTTGTTTCGAGGCATTAGTTCAATCAATTTAGACGTTAAAAGTCGACTTGCTATTCCAACTCGTTATAGAGAGGAATTACAGGAGTGCTGTGACGGACAAATGGTGTTGACTGTTGCGGTTGATGAACGTTGCGCTGGCGAAAATGGTTGTCTGTGGCTTTATCCCCTGCCTGAATGGGAGAAGTTAGAGCAAACGATCAGTAAATTACCAACCTTGAATAAGATGGCTGGCCAATTAAGACGATTTCTTATTGGCAATGCGACGGAATGTGAGATGGATAGCCAAGGACGCTTGTTGTTGCCGGAAAAATTACGCAAATTCGCAGGTATCGATAAAAAAATTGTTTTGATTGGGCAGCTCAATAAGTTCGAATTATGGAATGAAGACGCATGGGCGACCAAAGAAACTGAGTGGATGACTGGTGACGATAATGAAGGATTGGAAGAGCTAGGCTCTTTATCATTTTAAGACGGGGAGATTGGAAGGTGGAACATGTGCCAGTTATGCTCTCTGAAGTATTGCAGCAGTTAGCTCTTAAAAAAAACGGTATTTATCTTGATGGAACGTTTGGGCGGGGCGGTCACAGTCGAGAAATTTTGAATCAGTTGGGTCCGGAAGGCAGATTGCTGGCTTTCGACAGAGATATTGACGCTATAAATTCTGACTACGCGCAAGCGATAGGAGAGGATTCGCGTTTCCAGTTAAAACACAATTGGTTTTCAAAGTTAGAAGAATTTGTAGCCTCCCAAGGTTTGTCAGGAAAAATTGACGGCATTTTGCTAGATCTTGGCGTTTCATCTCCTCAACTTGATAACCCGGAACGCGGCTTTAGCTTTTTACGGGATGGCTTGTTAGATATGCGAATGGATACGCAAGCAGGTGTTTCGGCGGCCGAGTGGCTGGCGAATGTTGATGAGGCCACGCTTGTGAAAGTTTTATTTGAGTATGGGGAAGAGCGGTTCGCAAGACGTATAGCGCGTGCCATTCTTGAAAAGAGAGTAGAAACGCCTATCACGACAACTCTGCAATTGGCAAAGCTGATTGAAGACGCTGTGCCAATTAAAGAAAAACATAAACATCCGGCTACACGTAGCTTTCAGGCGATACGGATAGAAATCAACAGGGAATTAGAAGAATTAAAAGACGTTTTGCAGCAAGCTGTAAACGTTTTAAAGCCGGGTGGGCGATTGGTGGTTATTTCGTTTCATTCGCTTGAAGATCGAATCGTTAAACGATTTATTAGGCATGAATCTGGAGCCAAGCATGTTCTAGGAAGGCTACCAATTAAAGAAGCTGACATAGAACGTGGCCAGCTAAAAAAAATTGATAAGGCGCTGAAAGCTACAGCGCAGGAAGTTGCATTAAATCCTCGCTCAAGAAGTGCGGTGTTGCGGGTGGCGGAGAAGATCTCGGTATCTTCAGTCGAGGCGTAAGTGGTTAAGGTTAAGGCGTTGATTTTTATCGGGCTGTTATTTGGATTAATCGCCTCGGCAATTGCTGTTATCTATTTCAAGTATAACGCCAGGCTGATGTTTATTGAGATTCAAAAACAGGAAGCCGCATTAGATCAATACGAAGTGGAATGGGGGCAGTTGCAATTGGAGTTGACTACGTTAACTGAAGAAAATCAGCTTGAGCAAGTAGCTCGCGATAAATTGAAATTAATAGTACCGCAGCGGGACAAAATTATTTATATCAAACCATAAATGATAAGTTTACATGGCAAGCACAACAAGCCACGGCGGGCAGAGGATTTTAGTGGAAGGAGAAAGTTTGTAATCGGATTCATGATGGCGTGCATGGTCATACTGGTCGGACGCGCTATCTATTTGCAAGTTTTTAATAAGCAATTTCTCCAGCATGAAGGTGAAATTCGTTATGTAGACGAAGTCGTGGTGTCTGCTTATCGCGGCATGATCAAGGATAGAAATGGCGAGCCTTTAGCAATTAGTTCACCGGTGCAATCCGTATGGATTAATCCTTTACAGCTTAAAGGCATAACTAAAGAAGAGCAGGCGGCGGCTGAAAAAGCGTTAGCTAAGGAGCAGCACAAAAGCTTAACGGAAGAACAAAAAGCAGCAGTGCGGCAACGGCTACAGCAAGAGAAAATGTTAAAAGTCGCCCAGATGGAAACTATTCTTGGGCTTGAAACAGGTAAAGTCAGTGATCTTCTTAAAGATGATACGCACAGACAATTCGCCTACATAGTCCGCAGAATTAGTCCGCAGATTGCTGAACAAGTTAAAGGGCTGAAGCTAATTGGGGTAGGGTTTGATAGAGAATTCAAACGTTATTATCCTGCAGGAGAAATATCAGCGCATTTGGTAGGTTTTACCAATGGCGATGACGTTGGCCAAGAAGGCTTGGAAGCCGGGTACGAAAAATTGCTAAAAGGTATTCCAGGCAGTAAGCGGGTAATAAGGGATGGGCAACGTCAAATTATTGAAGACGTTGAGAATATTAAGGAACCAGTGCCAGGTAAAAATCTGGAATTGAGTATTGATCAGCGCATTCAATATCTTGCTTACCGAGAGTTGCAATTGGCAGTGGATGCCAATAAAGCTAAGTCAGGCACATTAGTGGTATTGGATGCCAAAAATGGTGAGGTTCTGGCGGCAGTCAGCCAGCCATCGTTTAATCCCAATACACGTAAAAATATCAAGGAAAGTTTATACAGAAATAGGGCGATGACCGACGTTTTTGAGCCCGGTTCCACGGTAAAGCCATTCGTTGTGTTAGCAGCCTTAGATGGTGGTTACGTTAGGCCCAACGAGATTTTTGATACACATGGCTTTTTGCAAGTCGGCAGGCACGTAGTTAAGGACGTTCATAATTACGGGGCAATGGATCTGACGCATGTACTAAAAAAATCAAGCAATGTCGCAGTCAGTCAGATGGCGTTGCGCATGCCGGCTGAACATTTTTGGGGGGTTTATCATCAACTGGGCTTTGGCGTTGCGGCCGGTGCGGGATTTCCTGGAGAAGCTAGCGGTAGTTTACTGGGGTATCAGCGCTGGGATGATTTTACCAAAGCAACCTTGTCGTTTGGTTATAGTCTAAATGCTTCTGCGTTACAGCTGGCAAGGGCTTATACAGTGCTGGCGGATGACGGAGTTTTACATTCGGTTAGCTTGTTAAAACGAGACGAGGACCCTGACGCGAAGCGAGTTTTTTCTGCCAAAAATGCTAAAAAAGTTCGAGCCATGATGGAAACCGTCATCATGAAAGATGGCACTGCCTATGAAGCAAGAGTAGACGGTTATCGTGTCGCCGGCAAAACCGGCACAGTCAAAAAGGCCGGTGCGGGTGGTTATGTTGAGAACAGTTATTTTTCTGTTTTTGCAGGCTTGGCACCCGCTAGCGATCCACGCGTGATCATTGTGGTGATGATTGACGAGCCCTCGGCCGGACAGTATTACGGCGGACTGGTGTCCGCTCCGGTGTTCTCCAAAGTGATGGCGGGTGCATTAAGAGTGCTTGAGGTCGCTCCTGATCAAGAAGGCACGATGCCAATTCTACTGACAGGCAAGAGCAATTAGAAGGCTTGTGATGACCCTAAATGAGTTGTTGGCAGATCTTAATATCCATGTGGATGCCGGTTATACACCGGACACAGTCATTACTGGCTTAGCATTGGATAGTCGTAAAGTTGATAAAGGCAATGTATTTATTGCGCTGGCGGGTGCCAAATTTCATGGCCTGGAGTATTTAGAGCAGGTTTTGCTTAGTGGTGTAAGTGCCGTGTTGTATGAGCCTGCAGCAAATGGCGCGCAGTTGGCAGAGGCTTCTAAAGTTACGCATGTTCCTGTTATTGCGGTTGAAGGACTAGCCGCTAAATTGGGAGCAATAGCCGCAAGATTTTATCAGGATCCTTCGGCAAAGCTTGATGTGATAGGTATTACTGGAACCAACGGTAAAACCTCCTGCAGCCAGTTTTTGTCACAAGTACTGGAAGATTGCGGAATTATCGGTACCTTAGGTTGGGGCCAGTGGGGAGGCCTAAATGAGACTCTCAACACCACACCAGACGCACTGGAAGTGCAAAAGATACTGGCTGAATTATTAAAACAGGGCAAGCGGACGGTGGCAATGGAGGTGTCGTCTCACGGATTGCAACAAGGAAGAGTAAATAGTGTTCGGTTCAAAGGCGCGGTGTTTACCAATATTAGTCGTGATCATTTGGATTATCACGAGACTATGGAAGCCTATGTTGACGCGAAGTTAAAGATTCTCGACGCCCCCGCTTTGGAATTTGCGGTGGTAAATCTTGATGATGCTTATAGTCACCAAATAATTTCTGCAGTGCCCATGGATGCTCATTTGTGGGCGTTTAGTACCGAAAGAAAGTTGGCTCAGGAATCCAGCGATGTTGCGAGCAAGTTAGCTAATCGAACTCCGCGTGTCGTTAATGAACAGATTATTGCCAGCAACATCCAGCATAAAGATGCAGGCATTGAATTCGACGTCAGTTGGCGACGGCAAACTCCGGGCAGCAATGCTTCCGGAGTGATCGAACGTCAAACAGTTAACGTTCCGCTTTACGGCGATTTTAATGTCGAAAACGTATTGGCTGTGTTGACAGTCATGTTGGCATTAGGTCAGACATTGGGGGCTGCAACAGCAAAGCTTGCGAACATTAAACCAGTTGTAGGCCGCATGGAACGTGTTGGAGACAGTGCCGGTCCTTTAGTCTTTGTTGATTACGCCCATACGCCGGATGCTTTAGATAAGGTGTTGTCCAGTGCAAAGCAGCATTGTAAAGGTGCATTGTGGGTGGTGTTCGGTTGCGGAGGTAATAGAGATGCTGGTAAACGACCGCTGATGAGAGCCAGTGCCGAAACTTGGGCCGATTATGTGATAGTCACTGACGACAACCCTCGTTACGAAAATGGTCAGGATATTGTCAATGACATACTGGCAGGCAGTAGTTCAGCGAAAGTTGAAGTAATTCGTAACAGAGAGCAAGCCATATACAAAGCGATTAAAACCGCGGCTTTGCACGATTGCATTGTGATTGCGGGCAAAGGCCACGAGCAATACCAAGAAATTGAAGGAGTACGAACACCTTTCTCTGACAGTCAGGTGGCAATTGAGGCATTACACATGAGGTCCGCAAATTGATACGGAGGGCGCAGTGCAAATGATGCTAAGTGAATGCGCCAAGGCGGTGCATGGTGATTTGATTGGCGAAGATGTTGCTGTCAGCTCGGTGAGCATTGATACCCGTGCGATTCAACCGGGTCAACTGTATGTCGCGATTAAAGGTGAAAACTTTGACGGCAATGCGTTTGTGGCACAAGCGATACAAGCTGGAGCAACTGCGGCCATTGTTAATCAAAGTGGCGCAACTAATATCGGCGCAAATGTTTCGTACATCGTTGTCGATGACACTCGTTTAGCGCTGGCTGAGTTGGCCGGTGTTTGGCGCTCTCGGCTGACTGTATCAACAGATCTGGAACCATTGCCTTCGCAATCCCTTGCGGTCGTCGGCATTACTGGCAGTAACGGCAAAACCACCGTCAAAGAGATGGTGGCTGCGATTTTAAGTGTTAACGGCAATGTGCTTTACACGCAGGGCAATTTGAATAACGACATCGGCGTGCCGT
>Ga0208751_100311_pt1 | contig 15289 bp, 20 predicted proteins | sample LakWasMet22_HOW5_2_FD_183868 | JGI IMG/M metagenome (GOLD analysis project Ga0208751, IMG submission 183868) | Freshwater sediment methanotrophic microbial communities from Lake Washington under simulated oxygen tension - Sediment Metagenome... | ecosystem: Environmental > Aquatic > Freshwater >... | reverse complement strand
TGCACGACTTGTAATTTAAAGACGCTATCAAATTGGCGACGGGGTTGACTCATGATCGGGTTCCTTTTAAATAGATTGATGAATTTTACCAACCTATCAATGTGTCCGTTTTTATTAGACCACTACAGTTCTTTAGTTAAAGGGTTTAAAAGCTTAGTGACACGCTCTAAGGGTATGCCGGTAATTTCCGCGAATTTAGGACGGTTAAGCCCTTCGATATACGCATAAACGGAACGGCCCTTCATAAGGGCCGGGATGATTTGATTAATTGCCGCCTCGTAGCTTTTGCCTGAACCTGGGAGACCTTCGTGAAAAATTATCATGCTATTGACCTCACTAGAGCAACAACACGGAAAGCGGACCAGATAACCATTGCACAAGACATAATTTGCAAACAACCCACAATATCTGACTGATTAAGCGCATAGAGAATACAAGGCGACAGGGAGTTATAAGCTGCTTGTATTTTTTGACCGAATTGAGAAGCAGCAGAGCCGGAACCGCTAAGCGTTGACCCGCCCAAACAATACGAACAATAAGAACCGGCCCAGTCTAAAAACATCATTATGAAATCAGACGCATACTCAAGAAGCGTTGCCGGAAGGTCGGTTATAAAATCCTTTATAGAATCCGCGAAATCTTCAAAAAATTTGATGAAAGCATCGAAATAAGCTTTTAAGGTGTTGACTATTGATTGCATGGATAACCCCTAGAATGTTGGTGTAATCATTATGCGAAGAGCAACAAAGACGGCGGCGATCTTCAATGAAGCGGCGATAACATCCCAGACAGTTTCCATCCAGACAGCGCAGAAAGGCTGAATGTCTGCTTTAGGCATGCCCATAATTGCAGGTATGTTTAAATCACAGGCAGCACAAGCGGCCACCGTGGGAATAGACGCAGAAAAGATGTCTGAACCCGCTTTTAAGAGCGGAGAGTTAACAGCCTTATTCATGAATGCCGTTCCCACAGAAGTGACGGTTTTACCGTTACTTGTATAAAAACGGCCTTTACCGGAACCAGCACCAGGAGAAGCACCAACCGCGGTTCCATCGGTTACCCCCTGCCCTTGTGAGTCACCTTTTACAGTTGAGGTGCTGGTGGTTTGGCCGGATGAATTGATGTTGGTTGTGGTAACGGTGGACGTGGTGTTGACGATGTTGTTTGTAGTGGTTTGGGTAATTGTTTTTGAGCCGTCAGCATTGGTTACGGTGGCGGTTTTGGTGGCTTCTTTGACTTCTTTGTTGATAGGTACCGGCCCTGGGTTTGGGGTTGCCGTGGTTGCCGCTGGTTTTATACAAACAATGCCGGTGCCACCAGGTCCGCAGGTGCCAGCGGGAACAGAGGGGAGGTTTATTCCAGGCGGTGAAGAATCGGTTCCAACACAAACAGGCTTACCGGATGCATTGACGGCGCAGTTTTGAATCTGACCATTAACATTGGTTTTTTCCGCTACAACCTGACCATCTACCAAGTAAGCTTTGCCACCATTAGCGACTAGACCACCATCGGTAACGCACACTTCGGTTTTTTCCGAACCGATTGTTCCGCAGTTTAATTTTGGCGATGAAGGGCAGACCTCGTCACCTGTTGGAGAGGTGTAACAACCCAGGTGCGCAGACGGAGGCGCACAGTGATCGACTTCAAATTTTAATGGGGCAACACAATCAGCCGCTGTTTTGGGAGGCTGTATTTCTTTGGCGGTATCATTGCCAGATATATATTCGCCAGTTTGGGTGCCGCGAACTTTGCAGTAAAGGTCTGAGCTAGTTGGGGTAGTTATTACCTCGCAACCATAGGAGTTGTTAGGGTTTGCAGGGATATTGTATTTACAACCACCCGTTGAAACGCTTGTTGGGTTTAATGCAGCCGATGAACCGCCCGAAGTATCTTGAACTAAGCTAACGGTAGGAGTGCCGCTAGCTGGGTAGGAGCCGCGAGGCACCAGAATATCTTTTTGAAATCCAGCGGTACAGGTTACGGGTGCAGCAGGCGTAACACACGCGCCTGATGTTGATGTATTTTGAGTCCATACATCGGGAGAGGTACAACCAGTTGTATATAAAAAACCACCCCCCGTATAGTACCCACCCGGATTAGTGACAAAACCACCCGTAGTCGCCGTGTTACCGGCTTTTGCTTTACATCCGGTCTGACTGGGACCATACGCGGTTGCATAAGACAAACAATTCGACCAAGCCTGAGATATCGTTACGGCGTAACTATTAAAAGATACGCCAAAAAGCAATAAAAAAATGATTAAATTTTTTGCGTTTGGTTTTGATAATTTACGCATGACTAAAACCGCTAATCACAGCGTAAGCGCATATCATGCCGGAGATAAAGAAAAGCATTGTGAAGATCATAAGTCACCTATGTTGTGTTGGTGATTTAAGAAAAAAAAAGGGAGCCTAGACCCCCTTTCTGGTTTGCTGGTTTAGCGGATGAAAGCCAATACTCTACGGAATCCGTAAGCAGCCGCTTTAGGCAGTACAAGTACGCCAGCGATTGCGGCAATGCCTAGTACGATGTCAGCCGCGTTAACAGCTGAAACAACTGTGTCATATTGTGTTACTGCGAATGCAGATGAAGCGCCTAGTGTTAATACGCCGGTAACGATTGCTTTTGTTGAATTTTTCATTTCGTTTTTCCTTTAAAGGATTAAGTGAAGGTTAATAGGGCTTGGTATCGCTTAACATGTTAAGTAAAACACCAAAGCCCCAGGCCGATAAGTAACAGATCATTGGGAGGCCAAACCCTAATGACCACATTTGCACCATGTCCTCGGCTAGAGGGATGGCGAAGATGTCTTGCATGGATGGCTGGTCAGCGATCGAGGCGGCGCTTAGTACCGTGTAAGCTTGCGGGTCGATTGCTATGCATTCAGCAACTGTGTCTACAATAGAGAAGGCGGTAGCATTGGCATGGATACAAAGATATTTAAGCGCCATGTTGTTATGCCTTTGGTGTTGCTGGTTTGGTTGCTGGGTCTAAGTGCTGCACACCTTTAGGCTCGATTCGTTGCTCTAGGGAGTCAGCCAGGTAGCGTATTGATAGGGCTGAAAGGACGGCTTTGTTTTGGCCACCCATGGTGATTTCAGCAAGTATTTCCATGTAGCAAGGGAATTTGATTTCACCGGCTTCGACTTTTAGGCGTTGTTGGTCGAACATTTCAAAGGGCATTTTGATTTTTATTAGTTCGTTGCCTAGGTTGTTGGCGTTTTTTCCGGTGTTGGGTTTTGATACCCAGATGGAGCCGCCTTTGTTGTCGCCGTCTATTTCGTAACGGGTTAAACTTTCTACTTTTCCAGTGACAACGGTTTGCATGTCTGATTGGAAGCTGTTGTTTTGTTCTGACATTGTGTTTTTCCTTGGTTAAATTTAATGGTTAAAGCGGTTGTTTTGACCCTTTTGAAGCCCGTAGGGTCTAACGGGGGTAGTCGGTTGTTTTAGAATGGCAGTTGATAGATTTCACTTTGTGTTGTGAGGCCGGAGCCATTACAAGCAGTACAGTAACGAATGGAATATTCATTATTTCCAAGTTCACCAGAACCATTGCAAACAGGACATGAAACTTGTTGGTCTTCGTTTTCTTCTAAATCAGAGTCGTCCAAGTCGCTGTCGTGTAGGTCTGACATGGCGTTTTATCCGTTGTTTAATGTTATTTGGACGTGGCATTTACATTGGCAAATGAAACGGGTTATTACTAATTTGTTGTCTGTTGAGTTACGCATCTCAAAGATTTGTTCGGTGTTGCATTCTGAACAGATTCTTGTTTCTCGTATCATTAAGCGAACCCTGAAGGGCCGGGCTTTACGTTCCAATTAACCTTTTTGTCTGGTAAGAATCCGTAATTAATAAATGCTATTACGCAGGGCTCCATAGATTTATTAATAACGGCTTCTAACTCAGTCAAAATGGCTAATTTCCTCTGCAATCCCTTTCGCAAGATCAACGTCAACATCAAGAGCAAGGACAATGTGCTGCGCGCTTTATTTAGATAGCCCCACCAACTCACCAACCGGCTAGTTCCCGCCAGACGGTGCCATCTATGGTTTGTGTCTATGGTTTCACCGGTTTGAGGGGTGTCAACACGATAAAGCCTGTGTTGACACCCCTCAAGCCCGGCGACCATAACGACACCCCCCATACGACGGCTCCGACTGGCTAGGCTAATCCGGCAGGCAACATCAATTTTTTCTCTTTTAAAAGCGATGGCTGACATAATCGTTTTTTCTAAATCGAAACAGGTTTAGAGACGGATTTTTGATAGTCAATGATGGCCGTTTGTATTTGTGGCGGCAGATCACGAACGAAAACCAGTTGTTTGTTTATGTAAAGGGTCATAACGGATTTAGTTAATCCGAAGGGTTTTAAGCCCCGTTCCATGGCTTCTATTTCTAATCGCAGGTAATCGCGAGTGTTTAAGCAGGTGCGATATATGCGCTCATCTTTTACAGCAGGATCACCACCAGAGACGCGAGGCGGTAGGTTGAATTGTTCAGAAGTCATTTTTTAGCCCTTTTGTGAGTTTAAATAGTTATTAATATCGGTTATTTGTTGAATCTTGGATTCATTATCTAAATTGATAATGTTTTGATACATAAGGGCTAATTTATAAATGAACGGGTAGTTTTTTGATTGATAAACCGGCTGTGGATATATGCCAAAGTAAGAATATTCGGTTTCGTCTAAATATTTAACGTGACTATTTAATCGTTGTGATATTGCCTTATTGGTTAACTGGTTTACTGATTCAAATTTGGAATGATCTTTTAATAACCGAATAACGAAGTCGTTAGTAAATTGACATTGTTCAATTATTAATTGTTTAAAGTTTTTTGAATCTATGTAAGGTTTTTTAGTGAATATTTCCGGTTGAAATAGTTCAGTTTGTTTAAATTCAGATGATTTAAGAACGCGGGTAAAAACTCGGGTTCCTATTTTATGATTCGTTGGTGTGAAAATGGCTAGTTTCATGATTGCAACGCCAGTGATGTATTAAATAAAGCTGCTAAGTTGATTAAGCGGTACTTGCCTATTTTCACTGTGGGTACGTAGCCTAAATCTATCCAACCACCCACAACGCCCGCTGATAATCCAATCAATTCCGCAAATCTATCAGGATGCATTACCGGCACTTGTGGCAGGTCTATGTATTTGACTTCGATAGTCGGCCCTACTGGGTTGACTTCTTTTTGTTGTTGGTCCATGTTTACCCCTTTAGCTTTAGAAGCTGGTTTGAGCTGGTTCTGAAATTACATGTATTATATACATGTACAATACAATATTACAAGTATTATTTACATATATGACAGATGAATTTGAAATAAACAATAGATTCAAGGACTTAAGAAAGCGCCTAGGAGTAACAGTAGATGAACTATCCTTAAAGACTGGTATTAAAAGCACTCAGATAAGCAGCATCGAAAACAAAAGACAGAAGGTTTACGGATGGCAAATAGAAGCTATATCGAAAATATGGCCCGAATACGCTTACTGGCTTGCAACCGGCTTAACAATTCCTGAAGCAGGACAGATAAGCCCAGAATTAGAAGAAACCCGGCAAAAACTGCAAACGGGTACATAACCGCGCGGAAGGTCTTAGACAGGTGGAGCGGGAACTAGGAAGGATTTTTTTTAATTAAAAAAGGAAAAAATATGAAGTACACGGAAGAAGTAGAAAAAGAACTGAAAAAACTAGAGGAAAGCCGGTCAATTTACCAAGTAATAAAGATAGAACGAAACCAACCAGAAGAGTTTAAGAAATGGTCAAAGGATTTAATGATGGAAATAGAATGGAAACTCTACGAAGACGTTTGCAAAGAATTTCTACAGATAAAGAACATTAAATCAGAAGTTACAAACACAGGCGCAGACGGCGGAATTGATATAAAAGTAACAACAGATAAAGGGAAGGTTCTCGCAATAGCACAATGCAAAGCACAGAAAAAACAAATAGGCGTTGCCCTAATCAGGGAGCTTTATGGAGTAATGACAGCCGAAAATATAAAACAAGGAATGTTTTTCACAACATCTAACTACAGCCCCGACGCTAAAGATTTTGCAAAAGGAAAAGGTATTGCACTTGTGGATTGCGACGGACTTTTTAACGCAATTAATAATCTAAACGAGACAGACAGAGAAAAGATAGAAAATTTAATCTCAAACGACAAAGATTACAAAACACCTACCTGCGCAAACTGCAATATCAAATTAATAAGACGAAAAGCAAAAACCGGTAAAAATATAGGCAGCGAATTTTGGGGATGTACAAATTTCCCAAGGTGCAGATCAAGAATTAAGATCAAGCCGGAAATTTAAAAGGGGATACAACAATGATTAATTACGACAAAGATTTTTACAGCTGGACACAAGAACAAGCCGAAATGTTAAGAAGCGGCCAATTTAACAATCTGGACATACCTAACCTTATCGAGGAAATCGAAACAATGGGAAGAAGTGAAAAGCGTGAACTCGAAAGCCGGTTAACTGTTCTGTTAGTGCATTTGTTGAAATGGCAGTACCAGGAGGTAAGACGCGGCAGAAGCTGGGAGCTCACTATTATTGAACAGCGATTGAAGCACAACGAAACGCTAGAGGAAAACCCAGGGTTAAAACCTAAGCTAAACGATATATTAGAAAAAGCGTATCAATACGCGACGATTCAAGCATCAAGAGAGACAAAAATAAGCCGAAATGTTTTCCCTAAAGCATGCCCATGGACACTAGAAGCAATAACAAATGAGAACTTCTACCCCGAGTAAATCTTTCCAATTTCTTTCCACTTTGTGAGCTGTTTTAGGCGTTTCTAAGCTGATTGGTTTTTGTTGATGCTTGGTTTTAGCCGTGTTCAGCCTGTTTAAGCCCATGACAAGCCCCTTTTAATGCGATGGTCATGCGTTCGAATCGCATGCGACCCACCATAAATACTACATAAATCAACCAGTTAGGGTTTTTTACTCGACTGGTTTTTTTATGTCTGCCGGTTTCTTTCCACCGCGAATAATAACCTTAACCAGATATAGGGTTATTAATACCAGCCAACGGGTTCAAAGCAACAACCTGATTAATGTAACTAGAGGGCCAAATGTGAATACCTCGTTGTCATTTGAAGAGAGGTAAGTGCCTAAGTATTTGCTGTAGCGCCCGAATGTTTCCGTCACCCATGACAAAATGACTAGTGAAGGTGTGCCTAAGAATGTGCGACAACTGAAGGGTAGTGGGTGAAATCTGAAATATCTTGTATTGCCAACTATGACCCACTATCAAGAAATCGTCTGCCCCGACTGCGGCAGCAACCACCTTATGAAAGCGGGGCGAAGCGCCAGTGGCGTGCAGCGTTACCGTTGCGACAATATCGAGTGCACCACCAAAAGCCTCATACTGGAATACCGTTACCGTACTTATGAACCGGGTATCAAGGCACAATTGGTAGACATGGCCATTAATGGGAGTGGTATCCGTGACACGGCGAGAGCGCTCAAGATCGACAAGAACACGGTGATCAGCACGTTAAAAAAAAGGCGACTGCCTCGTACAAGTTAACCCCCGATTGACTGATTTAAGACGCGACGGTGAACTGAGCGTTAGACTGGAAGTGGAGACGGATGAGCAGTGGTCGTATGTGGAATCAACGCTGGTGTTGGTATACCCAAGGGCACCAGTGCCGTTGACCACGCCACCAATACGATCTTGTCTTATGTGTTTGGCAAACAGACAGATGACGTTTTTAAAAACCTTAAGGCGCTGGGTATCAGCCATTATTATTTATGCCCTTTGGGTACACCGATGATTGGGGCGCTTATTCACGCCATTTGGATGCTGACAAACATGAGGTTAGCAAACGTAACACCCAGAAAATTGAGCGCAAAAACTTGAACCTCAGAACCTGGATCAAACGGCTGACACGTAAGACAATTTGCTTCTCCAAACTCGAAGTCATGCATGAGTCGGTCATCGGTTTACTCATCAATAAGGTTGAATTGGGAGAAATATTTATTCATGATTACAGATTTCAACTACTACCGTCGACCATAAGGCTGGCGACAGCTGCGTTTTTTCGGCGAAAAATTGCTGAAATTTTTTGACCATGGATTCCACGTCGATATTATCGACTAAACCCGTAACGTGCTGAATTGACAGTTATTATAAGGCAGCTTCAAAAACCCGAAGGCCTTCAAGGTGCGCTGTTCTGTAACTGTCAAGCTATGACAAGAAAATTAATTTGGTTATGCAAGCAGACTATTCGCGTCTATAGAGACAATTAACGGTTTTTTCGGTAAAGGCATTTTGAATGTGGACTTTAGCGAAACCCCTTATCAAGCTTTATTTTTGAAAATTAGGCCGAATAATTACAATTTAACTAAATTTATAGTTGGTATAGACAATCTAGATTCTACGTATCAAATATTTAATACAAACCAGAATAGTACTGATGCACTGATATATGGCGTCCCCAGGGGGGTTCGAACCCCCGTTACCGCCGTGAAAGGGCGGTGTCCTAGGCCACTAGACGATGGGGACTAAGGAGCTTATTTAACTTTTTACAACTTAAACTGACACCCATTGTTTTTAATAATGGCGTCCCCAGGGGGGTTCGAACCCCCGTTACCGCCGTGAAAGGGCGGTGTCCTAGGCCACTAGACGATGGGGACTAGTAATTAACTATTTATAATATCTGGTGGAGCCAAGCGGAATCGAACCGCTGACCTCAACACTGCCAGTGTTGCGCTCTACCAATTGAGCTATGGCCCCTCAATTAAGAAGGAAAATTATACATCATATTAAAATTATATCCAATAAAATTCACCATTAAATGCAATTAATGGTGAATAATTTGGTTCGATTGAAAAAATACTGGACTATAGCAACTTGCATTTCCCATTCTTTAAAAAAAATGGGCGTTATTCGTTGAATCAAGGTGTTGTGCAAACGATCAGTATTTCTCCAAAGCCTTCGGCATTTTCCTAACCGCACAAAAAACCTTCTCCCCCAGGATCATTTGTAGCTAGTCGGCTAGACTTCCCCGTATAGCCATCATCGACCAGCAACGAAGCTACCTATGATAGATGATGTGCCAACACTTTCTGGGACGTCTGATTAAGCAGCTTTGTGCTGCAATCAGTTATCTAGTGGCGACAAAATGCAATCGCTCACAGTTGTAAAAGACTTCCATATATCCAAACACTGCCTGTCACCTCAGCTCGAGTTTGCAAGCGAGTCGCTATTTTTAGTAAAGATTTTTCTGGGTGTCCTACCCAAAAATCCTCAAAAATTTAGCGACGGTTAAATTGCTACGCAAGCCCGAGCCGCCTACTCCTATATCGCTCTCATCCAACAAGGCACTGCCATTAAGCCAAGCTTATTTGGTAAAAATAACAGGCGAATAATTACCTAATTTAGAGATTAACATAGTAAAAAAGCAAGCGATGGAAATGAGCCAAAAGCGAATTGAAGCTGATGATTTCAAGGCGCGCCACCGCCAAACTAACACCGCATTCACGCGGGTGCGTAGCTTACCCTTCGCATTAGTCTTGGTAAAAAAGTGTGAAACCATTACAAAACGGTGGTGAACGAAGCAATGACGTGGCTGGAGCAGGCACCGGTGACCGCCAGTGCTTATTCGCAGGCCAGGTACAAGCTAAAACATACCGCGTTTATCGAACTCAACCAAGTGGCCGTTGTCGACACCCTGTATAGCGATGACCAATATCAGACATTCTGGGGCTTGCGGGTACTGGCGATCGATGGTTCCAAGCTTGTGCTACCGGACCCTGGCCGTGCGTGAAGAATTTGGCACGATTGCTTGGCCGAACGACAAGACTGCAGAAATACAAGGCGAGCGTCCGTATGCCTTAGCATCGGTATTGTACGACGTGCTGAATCGGGTGGCCTTGGCCACTTTAGGCAAGGCCAAGGCCTATGAAATCGATTTGGCGGTGGGGCATTTGCGTGTTACCCAGGCGGGTGACTTGCTGACGATGGATCGTAATTATCCCTCTTACCGAATGTTGGCAGCAACCCACCAGCATAGCCGCGACTTTGTCGTCCGTTGTTCTGGCGCCTCGTTTGCCGTCGCGCGGCAGATGCTCAAAGGCGAAGGCCCCGACAGTCAAATTGTCACACTGACGCCGTGTACGGAACAAAAGCCGCTGATTCGGCGACAGAGATTGCCGCCATCATTGTGTGTCCGCTTTGTGCGCGTAAGATTGAGCACCGGCGAAGATGAAGTATTGGTGACGTCTTTACTGGATGAGAACGCTACCCCACTGCCGAATTTTTAGCCCTGTATGGGCTGCGCTGGGGCATTGAGAGCTTTTACGTCCTACTCAAGACTCTTGCTTGGCGTTGGAAAGCTTCACCGGCATTAGTGCTGAAGCCGTCAAACAAGATTTTTACGCCACCGTGTATTTATCCGGCGTGGAGTCGCTGTTGACCGATGCAGCACAAGCCCTGCTAGATGCAAAGACCACGAAATATCCACAGACGGTCAATCGAGCGGTGTCGTTCAATGCGATCAAAAATCACGCATTGGCTTTGTTAATGAACGATAAGGACACCGATGCGCTGTTGGAAAAACTAACGGCGTTATTTCTAACCAACCCATGTCTTGAGCGAAGTCACCGCAATCCAACACGTAAAACTTCATCATCCAGAGTGTTGCTGAACTTCCACAGACGCCATAAAAAGCACTGTTTTTAAATGAATTTTCTTAACTTAATGGCAGAGTGAGCCAACAAAGAGATTTGAACATCGCAGCAATGACTTTACGCCCTCGATATCGACCGGTTGCATTTTCACTTCGCAAACAGCACGCTCTATAAAGCCGGTATCGATAGGTCTATTGTTACCTGTTAGCAATGAACAATAGAAAACTGTTATGAAAAGGCACGAAACTTAATGTGCTTAAAATGTGTTTTTTGTGTATCTCCTATCCAACACTTCAAGGCTTTACGTTACTACAATGACACATTTTAATTATTACCCAGCCTATTAGTCCGCGCTACTCAAACACCCAGGTTTCAGCCGGGGTTACCATCCTTAATTAACAGACTTCTCACTTTGCAGCGCTTGAAGGAGTTGCTTAGGTGGTAAGTAACCAGGGAACACAGAGCCACCAGTAGTCACAATCATCGGAGTACCTTTTACTTCAAAGTCCTCGGCTAATTGCATATGTTCATCAACTGGGTTGTCGCAAGTTTTAGACGGAATATTTTCGCCATTTTTTGACGCTGTTAGTGCAGCTTTACGATCGCTAGCGCACCAAACTGAAACAGCCTTATCATAAGATTCCGAAGGCTTACCTGCCCTAGGAAAAAACAGATAATTAATGGTAATACCTTCAGCCATATATTGATTAATTTCAGAATGCAACTTACGGCAATAGCCGCAGTCAATATCGGTAAACACATAAACAGAATACTTACTGACTTTGGGCTTGAATACGATCATTTCGTTGTCTGTAAGTTTAGCCAATGCCTGCTTACGAGAACTACTTAACCGGCTTTCTGTTAAATCCGTCCGGGTTGTAACATCAATTAAACGTCCGTGTAGCAAATATTTACCATCTTCAGATACATAAACGATGCTAGAACCTATTTTTACTTCAAATAATCCCTTTATTTCTGCAGGCTGGACTGATTCTATCTTGATCCCTGTCATGGATTTGGTTAGTGCCTCCCTGATGGCATTTTCATCAGCATGGGCTTGCGACAATGCCAAACTAAGCAGAGACAACAAAGCAGTGTTTAAAATTTTCATGAAATTCCTGATATTACAAATAATTGAAAAGTTTACTCTAACGCTTAAAACAGCCTTTGCACGTCCAAAAACATTGCCAAAACCATTAATGACACTAACAAAGCAATACCAATTTGCTGAAAAAATAATTGTATTTTTTCTGAAACCGGACTGCCTTTAATTCCTTCTATCGCAAAAAAAAGTAAATGACCACCGTCCAATACTGGTACGGGTAGCAGGTTTAAAACGCCGAGACTTACACTAACCAATGCCATGAACTTTAAGAAAGGTACCAATCCCATATTTGCAGATTGCCCGGCATACTGAGCAATACTTATAGGCCCGCTTAGATTTTCGACTGATGCGCGTCCTACCAACATTTTACCCATCATTTTTAACGTGGTTAAGGCATAGTCGTATGTCGTTTCAAACGCTACTGGCAAGGCTTCTAGCGGTGACAATGCATACTCAACCGTTATAGATTTAATAAGATCCTCGGGGACCTGAACCGATGCGCCGATTTTGCCTTCTGTTTTTTGTTCAACCTGGACAGCCTTGGGAGTAATGCTTAACGGCAGGCGCACACCATCTCGTTCTATCAAAAGATTTATAGGCATATTGGGATGAGTTTTGACATAGTCTACCCACTGCTGCCAATCCTGAATAACCACATTGTCAGCACTAACTATCAAATCGCCTTGTTTTAAACCGGCAGACTGTGCAGCACTATCAGGAAGCACTTTTCCAATAGTGGGTTTTAATTGCGGTGCCCATGCTTTAAAACCCAGCCGTTGGTATAACACTTCGGGATTTTCTGCATCCTGCTCAGAAAACTTAAGGACTTTCACGGCCTGCAGATCGTCGTGATTTTTTACTGCGACATTTATTTCCTGTTCGCCTTCCAGAGCGGCGCCAATTAATGTTGTAAGCGTCTGAGTCCAAGTTGGTGTTGGCTTGTCGTTGACTGAGATAATCTCATCACCTTCAACAAAACCAGCAGCTGCGGCTAAGGTGCCCTGCTCCACTTTACCTAATATTGGTTTGATACCACTTTCACCAATAACCAATACGCTCCAAAACAATGCAACAGCTAGAATCAAATTAAACACCGGCCCTGCTGCAACTATCGCAGTTCTTGCCCACAGCGGCTGGCGATTAAAGCTAACCGGCAAATCTTCGCTAGTAACGGGGCCTTCTCGTTCATCCACCATTTTCACATAGCCACCGAGTGGAATGGCCGATAATACATACTCAGTGGACTGATTATTTTTTTGTTTAGACCATAAAACTTTGCCAAAACCAATGGAAAACCTGAGCACTTTCACACCGACTTTACGCGCCACCCAGAAATGCCCAAATTCATGAAACGCGACCAGAATGCCAACAGCAACGATGAAATAAAACAGGGTGTGAAGGGTTTCCATTAGTGCGTCAGCTCTGCAACAATCTCGGTAGATACAACTCTGGCTTGTTGATCAGTGGACAAAATAATATCCAGCGTATCAGCGGGGGTTGCTGAAAACTTATTCATAGTCCGCTCAATAATTACAGGAATATCGGTAAAACGAACTCGCTCGTTTAAAAAAGCATCGACTGCTATTTCATTAGCGGCATTTAACACAGTAGGCATAATACCGCCTGCGGCTATTGCCTCATAAGCCAAACGTAAGCAGGGGAATCGTTGGAGATTGGGTTGTTCAAAATCCATGCGCGCCACATCGAAAATATTCAGCGGCTCAACCCCTGAATCAAAGCGGTCTGGCCACGCCATCGCATGAGCGATAGGCACACGCATATCAGGATTGCCCATTTGCGCCAATACAGTGCCATCGACATAATCGACCATTGAATGAATAACGCTTTGCGGGTGGATCACTACCTGAATTTGTTCAGGCAACATATTAAATAACAAGCAGGCTTCAATCATTTCTAAGCCTTTATTCATCATAGTTGCCGAATCAACGGAAATTTTCTTGCCCATATCCCAATTAGGATGAGCAACCGCTTGCGCTGGCGTAACATTGACCATTTGCTCAATCGGCATTTCACGAAATGGCCCGCCTGAGGCTGTCAATAAAATACGTCTGGCAGTTTTTGCCTGGACGCCAGTCCTATAGCCGGCAGGCATACACTGAAATATCGCGTTGTGCTCACTATCAATCGGCAATAAATCAGCTCCTGAATCTGTCACTGCCTTAAGGAATATTGCACCTGACATTACCAATGCTTCTTTATTAGCCAACAGAATGGTTTTCCCGGCCTTTGCAGCCGCCAATGTTGGTAACAATCCTGCAGCGCCAACAATAGCCGCCATCACCGAATCAACTTCATCCAACGTGGCAACTTGCTCCAATGCGGCTGCACCAGTCAGAACTTTTATATCTGCAATTGGTGAATGAGCTAATTTAGATTCAAAAGCTTTGGCTTTGTCTGCATCAACAACTACTACAACCTTTGGTCGGTGCTGCAAACATTGTTCGTATAACAAATCGATATTGTTATTAGCAGTCAATGCAATGACGTCGTAGAGATCAGCATGTCTTGCGACCACATCTAAAGTACTAACCCCGATTGAGCCAGTGGCGCCTAATATGCAAATACCCTTCATGAAACCTGCCTATAAATCAAATATATACCTGCGTAAAACAAGGGCGCGGCTGCCAAAATGCTATCAATTCTGTCAAGAATGCCGCCATGGCCGGGTAAAAGCGAGCCACTGTCTTTGACTCCGCGTTGGCGTTTGACGACACTAATAAATAGATCACCATAAATTGAAATCAATACTGCCAGAACTGACAGTAATACAAAATCAGCTGCAATCATCCAAGTAAAACCATAAATCAAACTTAATACAACTGCACAAAGCACACCTGCAGTCATAGCTCCATACATGCCTGCAACGGTTTTTCCCGGACTAATTTCCGGCGCAAGCTTGGTAGTACCATATTTTCTACCTGAGAAATAAGCGGCAATATCTGCTGCCCAAATTAGTATGAAAAAATACATTGCCATTTCTGAGCCATAAAATGTTCTAAGGCGGGATAAGAACATCCAGGTAGTGATCAAAATAAACCAACCGATCAACGACTTATTACGGGGTTTTAATTCCAGCTTTAAAACACCCTCCGGTGTATTTCGAATTAAGACCATAACTATTATCCAAAATAACACCGCCGGGATAACCAACCATTCTAATAGTCCAGAATAAATCCTTAGATCAGGAAAATCCCAGCCATCAAGAAAACTACTTACCCCAATCCAATCAGCACTTTTTGCCGATTTGTAAACAGCCTGCACGGACAGCTCTAATGCTTGCGCACTCAGTTCAAGGAACTCAGACCAAAAATGTATCCAGAACATTGGCACCGCTAGGAGTATAAAAAACACCCCGCGCTTAGCCAGAGAATCAATTTTGATTAAATTACACCACTCCCACGCTGCCACAAAAGTGACGACAGCGAGAAGCAATGAGAAATACGCTGAGGATAATTTAAACACCGCCAAGGCAAGCAATGCGGCAAGAATGGATCCTGTAATAATTCGCTGT
>Ga0208751_100309_pt1 | contig 15397 bp, 11 predicted proteins | sample LakWasMet22_HOW5_2_FD_183868 | JGI IMG/M metagenome (GOLD analysis project Ga0208751, IMG submission 183868) | Freshwater sediment methanotrophic microbial communities from Lake Washington under simulated oxygen tension - Sediment Metagenome... | ecosystem: Environmental > Aquatic > Freshwater >... | reverse complement strand
TGCTGCAATTATCGTCGACGAGTGTTTTGGTCGGTTCTTAGCTGAAATTGGCCTGAAATAAAATGACCCTGTTGTAGGGTTGGCCAGCGTTTGTATTTACACAGGATGTATTTAAAAGGGAATTGTTAATGAACAAACACCGCTACCGTATCATTTTTAACGCTGTGCGCGGCGGTATGATGGTTGTCGCAGAAAATGTTAAATCGCATATGGGTAAAGCAGCTACAGGCAAAACTGTTGCTGCAAGTATCATTCGATTGCCAACGTTACAACAAAGCCATACTTTAAGACCGATAGCATTTAATCTCATGCTAGCACTCGGCATGGCGGTGGTGATCCCTAATCCGCTTAATATACGAATAGTGCAGGCTGATATTGTTGCCGATCAGACAGCAGCTAGCACGCTGCGCCCAATAGTGATGAATGCGGCTAATGGCACACCGTTAGTGAATATACAAACCCCAAGTGCTGCGGGCGTCTCACGTAACGTTTACAGCCAGTTTGATGTTAACAGTAATGGCGTAATCCTTAATAATAGCCGCACCAATATAGAAACCCAGCTTGGCGGATGGGTGCAGGCTAACCCGTACCTTGCGGGTGGCGCTGCTAAAGTGATATTGAATGAGGTAAACAGTCAGAACCCTAGCTTACTCAATGGTTACATCGAGCTTGCTGGTAGCCGTGCACAGGTGGTAATTGCTAACCCTGCAGGCATTAGCTGTAATGGCTGTGGTTTTATTAATGCGCATCGTGCCACTTTAACCACGGGTACACCCATTCTTAACAATGGTAGTTTGTTAGGTTATCGTGTGGGCGGTGGCAGTATTAATCTATTAGGTAACGGCTTAGATACGTCACAAGCAAATTTTACCGATGTGATAGCGCGTGCAGTTGAGGTGAACGCGGGCATTTGGGCTAATGCCCTCAATATTACCACGGGTACTAATCAGGTTAATGTGGATCAAGATGGCCGCCAAACCAGTCTCGCACCAATTAGCCCAAACTCTGGCAGTGCTACCCCTGCATTTGCGGTTGATGTAGCCGCTTTAGGTGGTATGTACGCAGGTAAAATCAGCATGGTAGGCACTGAAGCTGGCCTTGGCGTGCGTAATGCCGGCACGATTGGCTCAAGCGTGGGGGAAATTAGCATTACTGCCGATGGCCTATTACAAAATACTGGCAGCCTCAACGCTAAAACCAACATTCAGCTAGATACCGTGGCCTTAACTGGTAATGGTAGCGTTAAGGCGGATGCCAATATCTCAATTAATCTTGATGCAGATTACACGCATACTGGCGAACTACAAGCTGGGGGTAACCTTAACCTACAAACTTCTGGTGATGTTACCAATCAATCTACCTTGCTTGCCAGTCAGTCCCTTACTATCAGTGCGCAAAATATCAACAACATGGCCACCGGTGAAATCGTTGGTGCTGAAACTGAAGTCAACGCGACAGGTACGCTCACAAACCGCGGTTTGATTGATGGCGTTGATACACGTGTTAACGCCAGTACACTTATCAATACCCAAACTGGCAGCCTGTTTGGTGATCATTTATCCGTAAAAGTCGCTCATTTAAGCAATACAGCTGGCGCGACTATTGCTGCCCGGACTCAACTTGATATTGGCGCTAGCACCATTGAAAATCGCAGCGATGGTATTGTGTTCAGTATCGGTGATCTTGCCATTGGGGGTAGCCTAGACAATAATCACTTAGCTATAGGGGCTGCTGATTCACTCATCAATGATGGCTCAACCATTGAGGCATTAGGTAATGCCACCTTCGTGGTAAACGATTTACAAAACTTAAATGCTGATTTGGTTACACAAGTGGTGCAGACCGGAACCGGGAGCTTTGATCGTTTTACTCCAAGGCATCAAAGCGTGATTTTAGAAAGTGGAGATTATCCAGCCTTTCAAATCGGTAATGTCAATGTCGAGTGGCGCTACGGCTCAACTTATGATCTTCCATATAATTTCCGTGAGTACACCCGCTACCTCGGCACTAAAACCACCTACGAAACGCAAGTGGTTACATCCACACCGGGGCAGATACTTGCTGGTGGAAATATGACGTTCAGCGGATCAGTGCTCAATAGCGATAGCCAGATCATTGCTGGTGGCAACCTTGATGTGAGCGGCGCGTCAGTCCAAAACTTAAATTCAGAAGGCCAGACAATCACCAGCTATAGCGGTACTGCCTATTACTATGACTGGGATGGTAACGACGATGATTATGATGTCGATGTGATTGGCGCATACAACCCAGCCAATACCGTACTTACCTATAATCTATCGACTAGCCGATTAGAGGGTAGTACTACACCCACTGGCAGCGGCACTACAGTTACTTCAGCCGCTGTGCCAGTAGTGACTGGGAGCCTATTCCAACCTAGCCCAAACGTAGCCGCGAGCTATCTGATAGAAAGCAACCCACGTTTTACTAACTACCGTAACTGGTTAAGCTCCGCTTATATGCTGAGCCAATTAGCGTCTGACCCGGCTACCATGCAAAAACGCCTAGGCGATGGCTTCTATGAACAAAAACTTATTCGCGAACAAATCAACCAGCTCACGGGGCGTCGCTTTTTAACTGGTTATGCCTCAGATGAAGCCCAATACCAAGCGCTGATGGATAACGCCATTACTACAGTACGCACCATGCAATTGATTCCGGGTGTTGCACTCACCGCAGAACAAACTGCCCAATTAACCAGCGACATCATGTGGCTAGTAGAAAAAACTGTCACCTTACCAGATGGCAGCACCACCCAAGCGCTAGTGCCACAAGTCTACGTCAAGCTGCAAGCAGGCGACCTTAACCCCACCACAGGCATCATGGCTGGTAATAGTGTCACCATGCAATTATCTGGTGATCTTGTTAACCAGGGCACCATCGCAGGACGCAACTTTATCAGCCTTGATGCGCAAAACATCCAAAATCTAGGCGGGCAAATACAAGCAGACACTACGCTACTCAAAGCCAGCAATGACATCAATATCATCGGTGGCCAAGTTATCGCTAAAGATGCCATGTTGCTAGAGGCAGGTAACGACATTAATCTGCGCAGCACGACGCAAAGCAGCCAAAACAGCAGCGGCGCCAGCAGCTTTAGCCGTACCAACTTAGACCGTGTTGCTGGGCTCTATATGGATAACCCGAACGCGATACTCGTAGCCAATGCAGGGAATGATGCCAACCTGATGGCTGCTACCATCATCAACCGTGGTGAGAGTGCTGTGACGCAAATCAATGCGGCCCAAGATATTAATCTAGGCACCGTAACCATTGCAGAGCAGAACAGCAGTGTTCGTAACGCCAAAAACTACGTCAAACATGGCGGCACGCAAGACATCGGCAGTACCATCCAAACCAATGGTGATATTGCCCTAAACGCAGGCAATGACTTCAATGCAAAGGCTGCCAATGTCACCAGTGAAGCTGGTGCAATTATCGTTACCGCAAGACAAGACATTAACATCACCGAAGGCCGTGAAACCAGCAACTTTGATACAGCACGTAAGGTGAAAAAAAGCGGCACCTTCAGCAGCAAAACCAAAACCCAGCGTGATGTGTTTGAGTCTGATAACAGCATCAGCAGCAACTTCAGCGCAGATAACATTACCCTGCAAGCTGGCAACAACCTGACTGTGCGCGGTAGTAATATCGTCAGTGATAACGGCACAACCTTAAATTCCAACAATAATATCAACATCACCAGCGCACACAACACTGCTTATGAGCTACACGAACGTAAAACTAAGTCCAGTGGCCTCAGCACCAGCGGTGCTAGCGTTAGCCTAGGCACCAGCAAACTTAGCACTAAACAAACCACGCAAAGCACCAGCCAAACTGGCAGCACGGTTGGAAGTGTAGAAGGTGATGTCAATATCAAGAGTGGCAAAGATGTCCAAGTCACAGGCTCAGACTTAATTGCAGGACAGGACATTAACATCACAGGTCAGAACGTCACTTTAGATGCCGCTATTGACACGCAAGCTACTCAGCAAACCACTAAATACAAGCAAAGTGGCATCACACTCGCGTTGTCTGCGCCAGCCATCACCGCAGTACAAGCAGCGGTAGCAAGTGCAGAACGCAGTAAAGAAGTTAAAGACGACAAACTCAAAGCCCTCTATGAACTTAAAACAGCACTCAATGTGGTAAAGGCAGCTGATGCAGTACAAGCAATCGCCAACAGCAGCGACCCTGTTGCCACCTCAGGTGTTCAACTCTCATTATCTCTAGGTACCAGCCAATCTTCATCGACCAGTACTTCGCATGACAGTGTCGCCCAAGGCACTAGCTTGACAGCTACGCGTGACATTAATATCACAGCAACTGGAAACCCAGAGACTAGCAACCAAACTAACCCAAACACGGGCAACATCACGATGGTCGGTGTGAATGGCAACGCAGGTAGAGACATCAACCTAGATGCTGCCAACGACATCAAGCTACTCAGTGCCACTAACGAATCAGAACAGCATAGTAAAAACAAAAACAGCAGTGCTGCAGTAGGCATTGCCATCGGCGCCACTCAAGAAGGCGGTGCTGGTATCTCAATATTTGCCAATGCAAGCGCAGGCAAAGGCAAGACCAATGGTAATGCCATCAGCCATACCGAAACCACACTCCAAGCTGGTGACACACTCAACATCACCAGTGGCCGAGACACCACCCTCAAAGGTGCCATTGTGTCAGGCAACACCGTCATCGCCGACATTGGTACTAATCCTCTCACGGGCGGCAACCTCCGTCTGGAAAGTGAACAAGACACGCAGAACTACAAGAGCAAGCAAAGCAGCGTGAGCGGTGGCATCAGCTATACCTTTGGCGCAGGTGGCTTTGGTGGCAACCTCAGCGTAGGTAAAGATAAAGTAAACAGCACCTATGACAGCGTCATCGAACAAACTTCAATCCAAGCAGGCGATGGTGGCTTTAGTATTAATGTTGCAGGTAACACTCACCTTAAAGGCGCAATCATTGATTCCAACCTTACTGCCCAAGCAGCAGGCAATAATCAACTCACCACTCAAACCCTCACCACTGAGAGTATCGAGAACAAAGGCGAATACACCGCCAGCAGTAGTACCATGGGCATCAACCTTAATGGCAAACCCAACACAGGCACAGATGAACCTGCTGGAGGCTCAATCGGCAGCAGCTTAAAACCAGGCCTAAGTGGCATCGGCATGCGAGACAGTGGCGAAGCCAGCGGCACCACCAAAAGTGCCATAGCCAATGCAGACATCACCATTACCGATGACAGCACCCAACAAACACTCACAGGCCAAACCGCAGAACAAACAATCGCCACACTCAACCGCGACACCCAACACGCCAACGGCAGCATACAAAACCCCTTCAACCTAGAAAAAGTACAAGAACAGCTAGAGTTTCTACAAGTTGCAGGAGAAACCATTCTACTGCCTGTAGCAGCACAAGCCGCCAAATGGATAGGCGACCAATTCCCACCAGACCCAGCACACCCAGAGCGCATAGAACCCGCCAAAATATTAGTACATGCCGCCCTAGGCGCAGCCATGAGCCAACTGTTGGGCACGAGTTGGGAAACGGGGGCAGCAGCAGGTGCATTAGGTGATGTATTGCCCCAAGTTCTCGCTAAAGCCTTTGAAAAAGATGAGAGCGGCAAGATCAAAGACGAAGCAGCATTCAAAGCTGCCTCTGCCATCCTCAGTGCAATGCTAGCATCAGGCTCAGGCGCGGACCTTGCTCAAACCATCAACGCTGCGATGGTGACGCAGAATGCAGTCACTAATAATTATTTGAATCATGTAGAAGATAAACTGCGAGAACGATTAAGAAGAGAGAAAGAAGCAGGGCACTGCAATGCTACCTGTGAACAAGATATTGCACGACTCAATGCACTTGATACACAACGAGACATAGAAATTCAAGCTTTCATTGATGCCTGCAAGAGTTCTAACACCGCTGCTAATTGTGAAAGCGTAGCAAAACATTATGCTGAAATAAACGGCTATGGATTCGTTTCCGCAAAATTTGAAAGTACAAAAAAATCTGGTACACCGTTCTCGTTTAATGGTCGCATGATGAACTCTGGGGAAGAGGATGCTTATTATGAAGCCCCGCTTATTAAACAAAAAAATGGCACATATAAACTCGATCCTGGTGGTCTTAGTTATGGGCCATTTCAACTGTCGGCCAATCGTGGCGGGATGGAGGATTTTCTTAATTATCTGCAAAAGCAAAGTGTGGAATCCAAGGGTTTCTACGATCTGTTGACACAGGCTGGTGGGTTGACGGCAGCAAAATCCGGCAAACTAGCATTCGTTGATAAGTTCATGGAGTTAACACAGCAGGATCCGCAGTTTGTAGAGTACCAATTTGAGAGCATCAACCAATCTGCTATTAAAAACCGTGTTATAACTATGCTTGAGACTATTGGTGTTGAGTTTAATAATTTAAGTTCAGAGGAGAAAGAGGCTATTTATTCAACAACAGTTCAACATGGTGCGGGAGGAGCAAAAAGAGCAATTAAATTTGCATCTGGAGATTTAGGTCAGAACGCTGAACAGGCCATCATAAGTTTGTACGAGTGGAGAATTAAACAAAATCCAAGCGAAAAAAACACAAGATATATTCCTGAAATGAATATTTTACTGAAGCAGTTAGAGAGTACTAAAAATGGGATGTAAATTTACAATATTGACTGGGTTCGTCTTTTTTTTATTTGTTAATCAAGTAAATGCAAATGGATGGTGTATGACTGAAAGAGATCATCCAATTGAGCAAGAAAGTGAAATGATTATTCTTACTAAAGCTAATAGCTGGACTCCGGATGTTAATCATGTTCGTGCGGAAGCAAATACTTTATGGGATAAAGAAATAGATGATTTGTATCAGAAGCTTTTGCTTGTCATAGATAAAAATGAACAATCTTTATTACTCATGAATCAAAAAGCATGGAGTGTCTTTATTGAGTCAGAGGAGAGCTGGGCTTGGAATCATCGCTCTCCTGTCGGTTCCGTGGGAACTGGTAATACAGGTGACATTGTTCAACATTTAATAGATCTTAAAAGTCAGCGTAGTTGCTATTTGTTCAACACTTATCAGCAATATGTTGACGATGAAATAAATATGAGCATGAGATTTTCTGAAAGATTTATTGTAGATTTTTTCGACATTACTTACGGATATGATGAGACAGTCACAATTGATAATGAAATTAAATTACGTAAAATAAATGACAGGGATTTGTTACTCAAACTTATGAAGTTTGGTACTTATGATGAGAGGCTTAAATATATCAACAAAAAACAATAAGAGACGCAAAAATCAAGAGAACAATAGGGGGTAGACCACTATTTATGATGGTATTGAGGCAAATACTTAATAAGGGATTATCATGCTTCGCCGCCCACGAATTATCCTGCCTAATGTTTCGGAGCACATCATCCAGTGAGGTAATAACAGGGCTGTGTGTTTTTATGCATATGAAGATTACACAAAATATCTTGAATGGTTAAAAGAATATGCGGATAAATCTAGCTGCCAAATTCATGCCTATGTCCTGATGACAAACCGTGTACATTTATTAGCGTCAGCGGATAAACCGGAAATGATAGGCGCAATGATGAAAGCATTGGGTCAACGATATGTGCAATATATCAACCGAATCTACAAACCCAGTGGCACCCTGTGAGAAGGACGTTACAAATCATGCCCTACCCAAGCAGGAAATTACTTATTGCACTTATATCGCTACATAGAACTTAATCCAGTTAGAGCAAACATGGTTAACGAACCATCTGAATATAGTTGGTCGAGTTACCAAATCAATGCACTAGGCAAAGAGTCGACACTATGCAGCCCGCATCGCTTATATTTAGCGCTAGGTTTGGATAAGAAAGCCTGCGAGATTGCTTATCGAGGATTATTTAAAGCCCAAGTTGGCGATAAGCTTTTAGAAGACATCAGGCAATCGGTCAATAAGGGTATAGCGCTTGGAAATGAAAGATTTAAAGAAGACATAGAAAGGTTAACAGCAAGGCGTGTGACGGTAGGGAAAAGAGGAAGGCCGCAAGGCTGGAGGAAGTTAAAAGATGAAGTTTAATTTTACACTGACCCCAATTATTTGGGTATCCAGCGAGTGGTGGGGTAAGGCCAAGTGAGTTTGTAGTTACTACTGTAATTGACGGTAAAACTATGCCGCGTAGAATATTTAATCAGTGAGGTAAAAGATGAATTTTGAAGAAAATTATAAAAAAATCGCTGAACCGATATTAGAGTTTATTACAAATTCCAGCTGGGATATCGCAGGTTCTAAGACCAAAATTTTAGAAAACATGACTGAGACTGGCTATTGGAGAAAAAAAGATAAAGTGTTGTACGAAAATGATAAATTCCCATCACTAGAAACTGAGATCGCAGCCTCTAAAGCTATCATTTCTCTTCGAGACAATCTCCTCGCAACAATAGGCGACCGCATCTGGGGCTTAACCTTCACGCTCTACCCTGATGGTAAATTCAATATCGAATACGATTACAACAAACCTGAAGGGTATGAAGAGACCGATGAAACCATCTCAATGGATGAAGCTATAAAGGGATTGTCTGATTTCAACTAAGCCCCCCAGCACACTGAATGTTGGAGGTGATGTCAACATAATAATTGGGGTCAGTGTAAAATTAAATGTGCTCGACTAACACCATCACTAACATTCTTATCCTTTAATCAACTGCGCATATTTCGCCCGAATCTTTGCAGCTTTAGGCGCGGCAACTGCCATGCAGTAAGGTTGGTAGGGGTTCTTGTCGAAATAGTACTGGTGGTAATCTTCAGCTGGGTAGAACACTTCAGCGGCGTTTATTTCAGTCACAATCGGGTTGGGCCAGATATGTTGCTGGTTTAGTTCTGCAATCATTTTTGTAGTAACGGTGCGCTGTGCTTCATTTTGGCAAAAAACGGCTGAGCGATACTGTGTGCCCACATCATTGCCTTGGCGGTTGGGTGTGGTGGGGTCATGTGATACAAAGAATATTTCCAGCAGTGTTTCAAAGCTGACTATTGATGCATCGTAAGTGATTTGAATTCCCTCGGCGTGTCCGGTGTCGCCATTGCAAATCTGCTTGTAGGTTGGGCTGGTGGTGTGGCCGCCGATGTAGCCTGATACGACTTTCTTTACGCCATTCAGCTGGCTAAACACGGGCTCGGTGCACCAAAAGCAACCGCCGGCAAATACTGCAATTTGTTCCTGACTCATGATGTAATCCTTATAATAATGCTTTGGGTGTTTAAGCTGTATTTTATGCTTAGCGCTAATTATCTGCTGTATTGTTAGTCATAACATCAGGCTAAACATTCATTTTTTCTAAATATTTCTCATCGCCATTATCCATGCAGTTAAATGCTTTATATGTAGATTTTAATTCTTACTTTGCTTCAGTTGAGCAACAGCTGGTGCCTGAGTTGAGAGGTAAGCCTATTGGCGTGCTCGCGGTGATGGCAGAAACCACTTGCTGTATTGCTGCTAGCTATGAAGCAAAAGCGTTTGGTATTAAAACTGGTACGCTGGTCAGTGAAGCACGCAAGCTTTGCCCAGATATCATTTTTGTAGAAGCGAGGCCGCCTGTTTACGTGCAGTACCACCATTTTTTAATTGATGTTGTAGAAAGCTGTACGCATGTAGAAAAAGTGCTTTCTATTGATGAAATGGTTTGTAAGCTTACAGGTAGCCAACAGCAGCCGGAAAATGCGCTTAAATTAGCGGCTAAGATTAAATCTGCAATTGCGGAAAAGGCGGGGGATTTTATCCGTTGCTCTATAGGCATCGCCCCTAATACTTTTTTGGCGAAAGTGGCGTCTAACATGCAAAAGCCCGATGGCTGCGTGTTGATAGCACCGCATGAGTTACCGCAGCGCTTATTTGGCTTAAAACTCCGCGATTTAAACGGTATTGGTAAGCAGATGGAGGCGCGTTTAAACCGCTATAAGATTACGACGGTGGAGCAGTTGTATGCTGCTAATCGGCAGCAATTGCAAGTAGCATGGGGCAGCGTAGAAGGCGAGCGCATGTATGATAAGTTGCGCGGCATAGAGCCTTATTACGTGAAAAATGCGCGCAGTAGTTTAGGGCACTCCCACGTGATGCCGCCTGAGCAACGCAACGAAGTTGGCGTAAGGGCGGTGTTGCACAGATTGTTGCAAAAAGCTTGTATGCGTATGCGCAGTTACGATTTACTTGCTTCAAGAATCAGCGTTAAGGTGAAGTTTAGAAACAAGCCAAGTTGGCAGCAGGAGAGCGCAATTTCACCAACCGATAACACTTTGCGCCTGATTGAAGCACTAGAAACTTTTATGCGGAATTTCCCTACAATAGATACTGAACCGTATGCTGTTGGTGTGTCTTTTTCAGGGTTAGTCACGGCTGATGAAGTAGCGCGTGATTTGTTTCAGGTCGCTCCGCTAGAGAGTGAAAAGAAGTTAAATCAGGCCATTGATAGCCTTAATTCAAAGTTTGGCAAAAACACGATTTACTTTGGCGGTGCACATGAGGCGCTCAAAGATGCACCGATGCGTATCGCATTTAATCATATTCCAGATATGGATGTTGAGAGTGACGACTGATTTTATTTGCTTAAAACCTATCTACAAACCTACCTACGTAAAATCATTAGTTACAAATTATTAACAACTGCTGGTAAGCCAATTTAAATCAATCGCGTTAACTGAGCATGGTCACTACTAATTGGCCTGATTCAGTGGCTTAATAAATTCTAGAAATAGAGGAGAAGTAAAATGCGTAATTTTAAGTTGAACGTTGTTAATAGCACGCGCGTGGCGATGGCTGTGCCTGCATTAATCGCAGCAGTGTTTGCAACGCCAGCGTTGGCCAGTGATCAATATGTTGATACAGCCCGTGTGATTTCAGTCACACCGCAAACCGAGCGTATCAATACTCCACAGCAAGAATGCCGTACCGAGTATCAGCAACAGAGCTACTCTCAAGGTAACCGCTCTATGACAGGTGCCATCATTGGTGGTATTGCTGGTGGTTTGTTGGGTAATACCGTAGGTAGAGGTAGTGGCCGCATTGCCGCCGCCGCAGTGGGTGCTGGTGTGGGTGCGATTGCGGGTGATCGTATTGCAAATAATCGCCCTAACGAAGTGGTAACACGTAATGTGCCTGTTGATGTATGTTATCAAGTAGACCGCTGGCAAACAGTGAATACGGGTTATTTTGTGACTTATGAATACAATGGTAGAACCTATAACACAGTAACCGCTGAGCATCCTGGCCGTTTTGTGGATGTGAATGTGATGGTGGCACCAAACCGTTATGCGCCAGCGCAAATTAGTTATGTTGATCCTAGCTATCGTCGTGATGGTCAGTGGCGTGGTAACCGTGGTCATGGCAAGCATGATTGGAAAGATCAAGAGCGTTACGACCGCGATGATCGCTATGACAGGGATGACCGTCGTTATTACTAAGTGTAAATATTGCTAAGTGTGATTTTCAGTATAGTCGCATGATGTAGTTGTGATTCAACCTAGTAGCAGTAATTGCTACTAGGTTTTTTTATGTCATCTACCCCATATCGGTCTGGTTGCAAGTAAAATTGGTGCTTACCTATCAATTGAAAATAACTTAGTGAAGCTTACTGTAGACTGTGTATCGACTGGGCAGCTCTTTGCCATGCCAGCAAGTAGCGTGCTGGCGTATTTGCTGTCTAAAGCCAGTATCCGCGAAGCGGCATTGCCGCTGGAAGCATTGGTGTGCACGCAAAGCGGCTTAGCGCCTATGCCAGATTACCCAATTGCTGCTATTAGTGCGGCGGAGGATGGGCTGGATGTGGGAACGGACTACTGGCTGCGTGCTGACCCTGTACATTTGGTGCTGCAGCGTGACAGTTTTAGCTTAAGTGAGCCTTGCCCATTAACGGTAGCGCGGACGCATGCGCAAGCGATGATTGCCAGTTTTAATGCGCACTTTGCACAAGATGGATTAAAGTTTTCTTTAGGTGAGTCTGGTGCCTGGTACGTATCTTTAGCACAGCCGCCACAAATTAAAACAGCACTGCCAGCAATGGCGATGGGTAAAAATATTGCCCATTTTATGCCGCAAGGTAGCGCAGCAAGCCACTGGGTGGCGTACTTGAATGAAGTGCAGATGCTATTACATGCACATGCTGCTAATACTGAGCGCGAAGGCGCGGGTGAGGTTGCAGTGAATAGCATTTGGTTATCTGGTGGCGGTGTGATGCCTGCGCCTGTAACTATAACGCCTGATAGCGATATTGATTGTGTGGTCGGAAACAGCGCTTTGTATAAAGGCTTGGCTAAATGCTCTGGCTTAATGCATCACGACATATCAGCATCATTGCAAAGTGTTTTGCAGCAAGTAGCAGTGCACAAGCATGTGCGTTTGCAATTGGCGCAGGATTTAGTGCTGGCAGAAGGTAGCTTTCAGGCTTTATTAAATGGCTTAAAAAATCGCAGTATCACGCAGTTGGTGCTTAACCTGGCTTGTTATGAAAAAACCATGGTGGCGACAATTAAGCCGCTTGATCTTTATAAATTCTGGCGAACCGCTAAACCTATGAGTGCATATTTAGTATGACGTCAATCACACAACGTAACGCGCCTGCGTCAATAGTGCAGAGCCTCCAGTCATCAGGCATCTCGCCGCTGATGTCGCGCTTGTTGTCTGCACGCGGGGTGTCAGATGTTGCGCAAACCAGTATTCATTTGAGTGCATTACTGCCACCGCAGCAGCTTACGCATAATCAGGCCATGGCAAAGTTGTTGGCAGAGGCAATTAAGGCCAATAAGAAATTGTTAGTGGTTGGCGATTATGATGCAGATGGTGCCACAGCTACCGCTGTTGCCGTAAAAGGCCTGCGTTTATTTGGCGCCAATGTAGATTTCTTGGTGCCCAATCGTTTTGAGTATGGCTATGGGCTCACCCCTGAGATCGTCAAGCTTACCGCAGCGCAAGCGCCAGACGTGATCGTCACGGTAGATAACGGTATTGCCAGTGTGGACGGCGTAGCGGTTGCTAATACAATGGGCATACAAGTGCTGATTACAGACCACCATTTGCCTGGCTCACAAACGCCAGAAGCTGCCTGCATCGTTAATCCTAATCAGCATGGCTGCACGTTCCCCAGCAAAAATCTTGCGGGTGTCGGGGTCATGTTCTACTGTTTGCTAGGCTTGCGGGCAGAGCTGCGTGAACAAGGTGCTTATCAATCTAGTGCTGAACCAAACTTAACTGAACTGCTGGATTTGGTTGCCTTGGGTACTGTTGCAGACTTGGTGAAGCTAGACGAAAATAACCGCATCTTGGTAGAGCAAGGCTTACGCAGAATCCGCGCTGGGGCATGTAGTCATGGGGTTGCCGCTTTACTTAGAATTGCCGGGCGTGAGCCGGCAAAAGCCATGGCACAAGACTTAGGTTTTTATGTGGGGCCGCGTTTGAACGCAGCGGGTCGATTAGATGATATGACATTGGGCATTCAATGCCTGCTGGCAGACACCGAAAAAGAAGCAGTCATCCTCGCTCAGCAGCTACATGACCTTAACAAACAAAGACGCAGTATAGAGGCGGATATGCAAGAGAGCGCCAATATCTCGCTCGATGATATCGCGATTGCAGATCAATACTCGATCAGTATTTACGAGCCGGACTGGCATCAAGGCGTGATTGGGATTTTAGCCTCCCGCATTAAAGAGCGGCATCATCGCCCTGTGATTGCGTTTGCCGATGGCGGCTCGGGTTTGCTGAAGGGTTCTGGGCGTTCAATTGCCGGCTTGCACTTGCGTGATGCTTTAGATTTGCTGAGCAAGCATCTGCCAGATTTAATATTAAAGTTTGGCGGCCACGCCATGGCGGCCGGTTTGACTATCAAGGCTGAAGATTTCAACCTGTTTAAATCTAGCTTTGAAACGGTAGTCAGAAGCCTGCTTACCGCGGCGGATTTAGAGGCTGTGCTGGAGGTTGACGGTAGCTTAAGTTCGAGCGATATGACTTACGCCATCGCACAAACGCTAGAGAGTCAAGTATGGGGGCAAGGTTTTCCGCCACCATTGTTCTATGATGAGTTTGAGGTGGTTAATCAGCGTATCTTGGCAGAGAAGCACTTAAAACTCAGTTTGAAGGCGCTATCCAGCCCATCGGCAGCGGTGATTGATGCAATTTTCTTTAATCAAACCGAGTTTTTAGATACTCAGATTCAAGCGGCCTACCAATTGCAAACTAATAGCTATAACGGTGCGCAAAAAGTACAATTAAATATCAGGCATGTGAACGTTTAATCACGCTATGCAAACAGACCAATACTTACTTACTAAGCAAATGCTGCAATCCATGTTGCCAGTCCGTGCAGTTGATGCGCACAAAGGCACCTCAGGCAGTGTTGCGATTATTGGCGGGGATGGTGGCATGGTCGGTGCCGTATTGCTGGCGGCAAGGGCGGCATTGTTGTCTGGTGCTGGCAGGGTTTACGCCGCTATGCTTTGTGATACAGCACCTTCGGTAGATTTTTTGCATCCAGAAATCATGATGCGTAGGCCTGATGCGCTTGCATCCTTAGCGCAATTAGATGCAGTCGCGATTGGCCCGGGTTTAGGGCAGTCAGATGCAGCTATAACAGAGCTGACTTTTTGGCTTACGCAAGCATGTCCGCTGGTGCTGGATGCAGATGCGCTGAATTTAATTGCTCAACATCACCAACTCGCTGAGCTGTTGAAAAATAGACGTGGCTCAGTAATGGTAACCCCTCACGTGGGTGAGGCAGCTAGGTTGATGGGGGTTACTATGACTGCGATTCAAAATCAGCGCATCGAGACTGCCATCGCCTTGGCACAATCACTACAAGTGACTTGTGTGCTAAAAGGTGCAGGCACGGTGATTGCTGAACAAGATGGCAGTTATTGTATTAATAGCACTGGCAACCCAGCACTGGCTACGGGTGGTACCGGTGATGTCCTAACTGGTGTGATTACAAGCTTAATCGCACAGGGCTTGGAGCCAGTTCACGCAGCTAAGCTTGGTGTTTATGTGCATGGTGCAGCAGCGGATCATCTGGTTGCGCAAGGGGTGGGGCCGCTCGGCCTAACCGCGTCAGAGCTGACAACTGCTGTGCGCAGTATGATTAATCAATTAAGCCAAGATTAATTACGCAAAGCACCTAAGCTTGGTAGTGATTGAAGCTATGTGCTTTTACCTGACCGCCTTTTGAGTTAGTTTAGCTTGAAGTTGCTTTAACTTGTGGCAAACAAAAACGCATCAGCCTATTTAAGTTGCCATTTGAGCCAGGTAAATAAAATATTGCCATTCCCTTGCCCGCCAACAATGTAAGTGGATTGCACCGCAAATTGTTTGTACTCAATAGAGGCAACAGGTGC
>Ga0208751_100300_pt1 | contig 15731 bp, 11 predicted proteins | sample LakWasMet22_HOW5_2_FD_183868 | JGI IMG/M metagenome (GOLD analysis project Ga0208751, IMG submission 183868) | Freshwater sediment methanotrophic microbial communities from Lake Washington under simulated oxygen tension - Sediment Metagenome... | ecosystem: Environmental > Aquatic > Freshwater >... | reverse complement strand
CGAATCTCTTCGGGCGCACCAAACAAAACAAAGGCTTACAGTTTAACGACTGTGAGCCTTTTGTTTTTCAAGCTTCAAAAAAGCATTTCCATACCTTAGATATACCAAACCACCATGAAAATTAAAACTAATTTTTATGATCAATGACGACTGATTATCTCGAAACATCATTATTATTGGTATGCAATACAATTAAATTTCAGTTAAATCAATATACTCTAGTGTAGGTTAGAAAACACATTCAGTATTAAGCAGCATTTTGAGTAATTCAAAATAATACAAACAATAAAAATCAGGGTTAAACATGTCGCATTTAAAACTCATAAATATTGGTACTTTGGTACCCCTTTTACTTTTACCTCAAATCGCATTTTCTCAAATATATAAATGCAAAAGCTCTACTGGTAAAACCATATACTCTGAGTCTATATGCCCAAGTGGTACACAAGGATCTCAAATAGAGTTGGATTCCAATATTATTGATAATTCATCCTTAAGAAATAAAATCTTACAAGATAAAAATTACGCTAAAAGTATCACTTCTCAGCCGACAGCATCCAGTAATAATCTTGCTCTAAAAAACTTCATGACGTCTTATGATAGGGAATTGAGGTTGAGAGAAGTCATGATAGATATGAATAGTGATTCTCCTTTTTATGAAAAGAAAGCCGACGCTAAGAATGAATACTCATATTTAGAAAAAAAGGATATTCATAGCCTTTCATATGAAAGCGAACTTAAGAGAAGAAACTTTAAAATCGATTTAAGTAGTCCTGACAGCACTAAGCGCACTAATGCCTTACGCCAACTATCTACTATCTATCTCGAATATAAATAACTTTAAGGGCAATTGTTGATTATGTAACTCATATGGTTGAAGCCTGTGATTAAGCGTAGCAATTTTGTAACTTCCCTAAATTATTTTATACATAATTGTGACTGTTTTAGGCTGCAAATAAATTTGGCGATATTCACAAGATATTGATTATTATGAATAAATTTATTTCCATTGCTTTCTAAGAACCAAGGGGTCAGGTGTTCGAATCTCTTCGGACACACCAAACAGATATAGAAGTGGGCACTTGTTTCAGGTGACCCACTTTTTTATCGTCTATTGTTACCGCATGCGCTAACGCGCCATGGCTGCCTTTCATTGCGGCAGTGTTATCTTTTACTACAATTTCATCCACCAATAGGTTCAAGTAGCTTTTAAGGTCTTAGTAAACGCTTCTACTTAGCTGGCCTTGAGTTGTTGAACGCAAAACTAGGTGGCCTCCTAATACATTTTAATCATCAGATTGAAATTTACTTCATTGCAAGGTTCTACGAATAGTAACGATTCCGACTATCATGCTAGTATCTTTAAATATTGATGTATTTATAGCTCCCGGATTACATGAACGGCATAATCAAAAACACCGTAAAATAACTCTTAAACTATTAGTCCAATTATGAAATGATGGATTTCTTGAAGAAATAATTAATGTTTAATTTAATTCTCAAAATAATTTCTAAATCAAAATTAAAAAAATTTAATTGTAAAATAACTTCCGACATAACAAAGTTGCCAAAAAGGACTAAAGTTACATGTGAAAGCAATGTCAAGGTTGGTGGAAAAGTAATTATTTCTGGAGATCTTATAATAGGTGCTTTTAGTTACATAAGAAGTAATAGTGAAATTTATGGCAGTGTAAGCATTGGAAGATATTGCTCAATCGCTAACGGTGTAATTATAGGTTTAGATAAAAATCAACACCCGACCAGTTGGCTAACCACATCTTTATTTTGTGAAAAATTTGGAAAAGAATACCAAAATCAAAACCATCAGAAAGTCACAAAAATCAGTCACGACTGCTGGATTGGCCGAGATGCAATAATTATGGCTGGGGTAGAAATAGGGACAGGTGCCATCGTTGCGGCAAGAGCTGTAGTAACAAAAAATGTTCCAGCATACTCAATCGTCATGGGCACACCAGCTAAAGTTATTAAATATAGATTTGAAGATCATCTAATTGAGGAACTGCTGCATTCAGCATGGTGGAACATCGACCCAAACAAACTACAGGAATTAAATATAAGCAAACCGCAGGAATGCCTCAGTAAATTAGAGTTGTCTCATCAAGCTGTATATCAAAAACTAGAAATTAGCAGAGATGGAGTAAAGATTCTTGATTTCCAAACTTGAGTTATGAGCTGCAATTAAACTTCATTAAACTGAAAATTTACAATCCGGTGCCCACTTTCATCCTCTTCGGGTGCCTCCAGGTAAATGATGAGGCCTTAACCGCATCTATTGATATCGTAAAAACCTAAGGTAAGAAAAAGTATGCTGTTACGAGAGGTGGCACTACAAACACAGCGGCCACAAATACTGCCGTGAATAATATACGGATGAATTTGTTTGTCGCAAACAGCGCGGTATCACGCTGATTATCAACGTAATCTGGATATGTTCTCATTTAAATCTCCTTTAGAAACTTTTGATTTCTTGTTTATTGCAAATGAAGTGGTAACTTCAATGATTGCTTGTACTAGCTTGTGACTATAAGCGAATTCTATGTCATACAAATGACAAAGGGAGCCTAAGCTCCCTTATATGCTACATGAACTGTATTATTTGTTCATTACGTACATTGTTACTTCGAAACCGAAACGCATTTCAGTCGCTGCTGGTTTTGTCCACATAATCATTCTCCTAAGTTTTGTTCTTTAAACTGGCGATTGCCGTGTTTGTGTGATTGAATTATGCGCCAGCTGCAATCAAGTACCCTATTGCTGTTCATGAATGCTGAGTCAGTAAAATCATTAATAAGATAGCTGCCTGAAACCTGCCATAACGCAGACTTTGTGGTGCAAAAGCATCAGTAATTAAAATGAATGCTGATCTCAGTATCTTTGCTGATTTCAAACTGGCTATCTTTAAATGATGGCGGCCCCATGACTTTAGGGTTGTTTGATAAACCGTAGCCTTCGGTTGGAATCATGCCGAAGCGTTTGTTCATTTCGTTGTTACCATCCTCATCGTGGTAAGTAAGCACGGCATAGTTCCCTGCTGCAAGCTGATCAAAAGTAACTGTCAATGCACCTTCAACTGCCTGGATTTTGATGATTTTAAATGCCTTGGCACTTTTGCGAAATGTTGCGGGGTCTGAATACAGCTCAACAAAAATATTGCCTTTGCCATTCTTAACCTGGGCTAAATTAACTGAAAGCTTATATGCATCCTGCGCTGCAGCGCTGAGTGAAAAGAACACCATGCAAACTGCCAGCAATAATTTGTATGTTTTCATATTAAGTTACCAACCGCTTTTGTTTAAAACACAAATTTAACTCTTTTGGCAGCATGTGCATACAGTAATATTAATCATATTGCTTTCCTGCATTCGCAGCTTATATTCTGTACCTGGCAATGTAGGATATTGGGTAATCTGCAATGAACAACTATAATGCACCTATCACTGTAGCGTGGCTGACCACAAGGGTTTAACCCAGGCCGGACGCGAGCGTTAAATTCACAAACTTTCATAATAACGGCACACGGTATTTACCATACAACAAATGTCTGATGACATGCATATCAATCACAAAGCCCTTGAGTTCAGCCGTGGCCCGGTATTGCCGTTAAAACCGAATCTGCCGCACCGCAGGTTTGAGGCCCATGTCAGGAAAACACCCGATGCTGTTGCTGTTTTTCATGATGGCGGCCAGCTTACGTATGCTCAACTGAACGCACGCGCAAATCATTTCGGCCAAATGCTCAGTACTTTGGGCGTGGGGCCAGAAACAGTCGTTGCTTTATATATGGAACGCTGCCCGGAGCTGGTGATCGGCACTCTTGCCACGCATAAAGCCGGCGGCGCCTGTGCCTTTCTTGAACCATCAGCCCCTGCCAAACGGCTGGAGGCGATGCTTGCGGAAATAAGGCCGCGTGTGATTCTTACAACGCATCAATATCACGAAAAACTTGAGAATGTTCAAGCATGCCTGATCATGATGGATGCATTCGAATACGCTGAAAAACATGAAGATATTGCTTTGCCGGCAGCGGAAGTCAGCCCGGAAAACCTGGCCTGCATCTTTTTTACATCAGGCTCATCCGGCAAGCCGAAAGCCGTCATGTTTCCGTATGGGGCGTACTGTGAACAGCATGTAGCCGATAGCGGAACTGAACGGCATATACTTAAAACCGACTCTGGCACGACCTTTACCAGGGCTGAGATGCTGCGCCCGCTGGTAACCGGTCAACAGCTGTTTATTACGCCGCGTGGATTGGAAAAGAACTTCCAGGAACTGGCCCGATATATCAACCGGCATCGCATTACCCATTTGGTCTCAACGCCAACCGCCCTGCGTGCCCTATTGGATTCAGACAATATATCACTCTGCGATTCCCTTAAATCGGTAACCTGCTCCGGCGAGGATATTCCAGTTCAGCTAAAAAAGGACTTTCTATCACGCCTGGGTGCCGAGCTGCATATGATCTATGGCTGCACAGAGGTACCGGGTGCCACTTCCATGAAATTAAGCCAGAACACTGAGTCCGGGCTTCTGGCAACGGGGCGCCCTGCCCCCATGATGGAAGTTTATGTGCTTGATGATGCAATGCAGCCAGTACCAATCGGCAGCGAGGGCGAAGTCTATCTTGGCGGGCTGATGGCAAGAGGATATTTTAACGCTCCCGACCTGACCGGGCAAAAATTTGTGCCTCACCCGTTCGCACAGACACCAGAACAGCGCTTATTCAGAAGCGGGGACCGGGGTCGCTGGCTGCCTGATGGCTACTTGCAGGTATTAGGCCGCTCAGATAGCCAGGTAAAAATCCGGGGGTTTCGAATTGAACTGGGTGAGATAGAAGCCGCTCTGCTGACACTGCCGGATATTCAGCATGCAGCTGTTATAGCGTTTGAAGATACTGCCGATGATAAATTCCTGGCAGCATATCTTGTGTCACGCAACCCAAACCTACAACCGGACGATGCCAGATCAGCACTCAAGCAGTCATTGCCTGAATACATGATCCCCCGTCATTTTGTATTGCTGCCTGAACTGCCGTTAACCGCCAATGGCAAATTGGATCGCATGGCGCTGCCGCACCCGCACCCGCAGCCAGCGCAAACCGCTGCTGCCGCAAAGCAGGCATCTTATGATACCTATGAGCGCCACCTGATGACTATCTGGGAAAACCTGCTCAAGGTTACACCGGTCGGCATTCATGACAACTTCTTCGACCTTGGCGGTCATTCACTGCTAGCCGCACAGATGATAGACCATATTGAAAAAGTATTTCAGAAGAAGCTGCCTTTGGATTTCTTATGGTTTCACGGCGGCACCATAGCATCCATTGCCAGCGCATTACGCAACCAGTACCAGTTTGGCGCCAACCCGGAGCTAGTGCTGATCAAAGAAGGCTCGCACCAGGCACTGTTTGCCGTGCATATTAAAGGCGGACATCTGCTCGACTATTACACGCTGGCACGCCATCTTGACCCTGATCAGACAGTATATGGCCTGCAGGCGCGCGGCGTTTTTGGCAACCAGGCGCCCGATTGCAGCATTAAACAAATTGCAGCCAACTGCATCGAGGCCATGCGCCAGATTCAACCTGCAGGACCGTACTTAATCACGGGGTATTCCAGTGGCGGCGTTGTTGCCTACGAAATGGCACAGCAGCTGAATCATTCTGGCGAAAATGTCTCTGCACTGATCCTGCTGGACACCTATTGCCCGTGGGTATACCAGAGCCATCGCTGGCGTAATGCACTGAAACGCCTGTTACGCGGCAAAACGCACAGCATACGCAATCTGGTACGATCAGCCTTGCTGACCACACTCAGGCTTAACAGCCTGCTCAGAACTCAAGATGTGCATCAGGCACACAAGTATGCGCACATGACATACCAGCCTCGCGAATCCGAGCAGCACATTGATTTTTTTGTTGCAGAAGAATCCACAAAACATACTGCACACAACCTGCTGGGCTGGCGGAAATGGTTCAAAGGCCCGGTAAGCGTACATCACTTCCCAACCAGTCATGGCGACCTGGTAAGATTGCCGGCAGCAGAACATGTAGCAAAAACATTGCAGGCCTGTATTAACAAGGCACGGTCTGGCTAACGATGCTGTCGCCTGCCCTGGGTAAAAATCAGGTACACGTCTGGACAATTCACCTTGAGGCTGGAACCATGGATGACACATCGATGCTGTCAGCTGAAGAGGTCAGCAGGGCTAACCGCATCCCCATTCCGATGGTAAGGCAGCACTTCGTCATTGCCCACGCTTTCCTGCGCAGAATTCTGGCTTTTTATACAGGCCGCGATGCCACCGCACTGGATTTTGCATATGGGGACGCCGGCAAACCACACCTTGCCGGAAACACCGGTCTAAACTTCAATCTTTCTTATAGCCGGAATGTGGCCAAGGTGGCCGTTGCCATGCACAGAGCGGTAGGTATCGATATACAGGCAACAGACCTGGCCACAGACCCGGAATCAGTTGCGCGACTGGTGTTTTCACCCGCGGAAATATCCGACCTGTTATCGCTGCCTGCCGATGAAAGGCAAATGGCTTTTACCCAAACCTGGGTACGTAAAGAAGCCTATATCAAGGCATTGGGAGTCGGGTTCTCACGGCTTACACATCGCTTTACCGTCTCACACATTCCCGAAGATATGGATGCCTTACGCAATGATGAAAGCAACCATCTGGCAACTGCTGGATGGCGCCTGATACAGATTGAAGCACCAACCGGCTACTGCGCAGCACTCGCAGCGGCCGGCCGGGACTGGCATTATCTTGAAATGGAATCAGATCTTTTACCTGACCCCTGATCCAGCGAACATCAGGCATAGCGTATGTTTGTTTACGATGGTGACCACTGGTACAGCTCTAAGGGGCAAACTTCCTCAAACCCGAGTCGGCGGCATGTCGAATAGGAGCTATCTCGCGCAGACTGGATAACAAAGTGGCTGGTCGAATTTTCACAAGCATCTGCTAGCCGCCGCCTCAGCAGCTCACGATAAGCGCCCTTATTGCGATGTTCGGGCACAACAGCAGCACCTCTCAGCATCACGACTGAATTGTTCTCGATATAAGAGCAGTAGCCATAACCGACCGCTTCCTGCACCCCCTCCAGATAAGCCAGATACATTCTGGATTGCACACCATCATGGTGTGCCGACGGGGCATACAAGTACTCGATATATTCTTTAGAAGCTGCACCGTAGGCGCGTGTAATCAGTGCCATATTCGCAGTAATTTCATCACCTGTTATTTCCCGCACCGTGATTTCCGGATTTTCTGACCCCGGCACAGAAAGAGATTCAAGATGCATCCCTGCCACTTTGTGAAACCTGGAAGGGGTAAGCCCATTCATCATTAACTTTTTCGGCAGCGCTGCATCAATATCCCCAGGCCTGACAATCCAGGTAAATCCACTGTTCCTGTTTCTGAAAAAATCGATCGCCTCCTGAATTGAAGCATCTACATCACGATCATTCACCAATCCGATGCGATTTGCATAAGGCTCGTTAAAAGGAGAAAACCAGCCACGCATACCCGGTATATCGACTAAAGTATTGCCAGGTTTCTTTTCGGAAATAAATAAACTATCTACGATAATTTTTTCAATGTCTTTTCTATCCATCCGCTTAATGTAGCTTTCTTTTAATATATTGACTCAATAAAACTGATAGCTCTCACTTATTGAAAATATATTAAATTTTCAGCATAGATTCAGTTGCATGATGCGCAGGCTTGCCTGCAGAACTGGCCTCAGATTATAAGTGACCATTCGCTTTTCAAAACAGCTGATAACCAATAAGTTTGTAAAAGATTGTTTAATACCGGCGTCAACAGAACGTTCGGCAGATAAATCCCGGTCCGGAAGTGAACAGTCGTCAGCTTTCCGGCAATAAAGCCTCAAATTCATGCAGCGGTACCGGACGGCCAAACAGGTAACCCTGGTAATGGTCGCATCCGTGATCTCTCAAAAACTCAAACTGCTCCCGCGTTTCCACACCCTCGGCAATCACTTCCAGCCCTAGGCTATGCGCCATAGTAATGATCGTCAGCACCAAGGTTCTGTCATTGCTATCAATCGTAATGTCACGCACAAACGACTGATCTATTTTCAATTGACTTAGTGGCAGCTTCTTCAGATATTGCAAAGAGGAATACCCAGTACCAAAATCATCCAGTTCGAAGCATATGCCGATTTCCCGCAACGCCTGCATCGTCGAAATCATGCCATTAATATCCGTAAACAGGATACTTTCTGTTAACTCCAGCTTCAGCAATGCCGGATTAATGGCATGGTGATTGATCATGGACTGTACATGCTCGACAAAATCAGCCTGCCTGAACTGTTTTGCACTCACGTTAACAGACAGTGTCAGTTGTTCAGTATGCGGGCTTTCCTGCCATTTTTTCAATTGGGCACAGGCGGTATCCAATACCCACTGGCCAATCGGCAGAATCAATCCCGTTTCTTCCGCAAGGTTAATAAAATGGCCAGGCAGGATGATGCCCTGCCGCGGATGATGCCACCTGATTAATACTTCAGCGCCCAATAGACAGCCCGCGTGGTCAACCTGCGGCTGGTAATGGAGCTGGAACTGCTTTTGCGTCAGCGCCATGCGCAATTCATGTTCAAGGTTAGCCCGTGCCGTGACTGCATCCTGCATATCCTGATCGAAGAAATGTATTGCATTGCGGCCGGAATCTTTAGACTGATACATCGCAATATCAGCCTGTTTCAGTATCGCTTCGACACCCGCCTGTTCCTGATTGACGAATAATGTAGCGCCGATACTGCAAGTGCTATGGTGTTCATGTGAACCGATATTAAATGGCCGGCCTATCGCAACCTGGATTTTGGTAGCGATAGTCTCGGTCTGCGCCGCGGCCTCAATCGGCTGGCTGCTCAGATTTTCCAACAGCACCACAAACTCATCACCTCCAATCCGAGCTACGGTATCCACTTTGCGCACACAGCCAGTCAGCCTTGCAGACACCTGCTTCAGCAGCTGATCGCCCATGTCATGGCCGAGCGTGTCATTCAAGGTTTTAAAATGATCCAGATCCAGAAACAGCAATGCCCCGTGCCTGCTGTTGCGTTCACTCGCAGCTAAAGCCTGCTTGAGACGATCCAGCAACAGGCGACGGTTAGGCAGCTGCGTCAGCGGATCATAAAAAGCCAGGTTGTGAATCTCTTCAGAAGCCTCTTTGCTACTCGTGATATCGGTCATGGTTGCGACATAATTGATAACCTTGCCGACATCATTTTTAACGGCAGTGATGATCAGGCGTTCAAGATAAGCCTCACCATTCTTGCGATGGTTCCAGACCTCACCTTCCCAGGTACCGGTATGGTTGATGGCATCCCACATCGCTTCATAAAACACTTTTTCGTGCCGTCCGGAACTCAGCACCTTGGGCGTACTGCCCACTACATCTTCCGCGCTATATCCGGTTATTTTAGTAAAGGCACTATTCACGCGCAGAATTACGCTGTTAGCATCGGCAACGATCATGCCTTCCTGTGATTGGAACACGGCGGCGGCAATACGCAGATTATCTTCAGCCAGCTTTCTTGCGGTGATATCCACCTTTACCGCCACATAATGGCTGACCGCCCCATCTATATCGGTCACTGGAGAGATGTGTGCTTCTTCAAAATAGATTTCACCATTTTTACGCTTGTTGATGAACTCACCAACCCAGGTGCGGCCTGCGATAAGCGTATGCCACATATCCGCGTAAACGGACAGATCAGTCAAGCCTGACTGCAGCACACGCGGATTTTTCCCCAGCGCCTCCGCCAAGCTGTAACCAGTAGCCTCTGTAAAACATGGGTTAACATATTCAATCGCGGCATCAAGATTCGTAATTACAACAGAGGTCGGGCTTTGTTCAATCGCGGTAGAAAGCATGCGCAGCCTGATCTCAGCTGCCTTACGCTCGGAAATATCAGAAAGCGTACCGATAACGCGCAGCGGTCTGCAATCTGCATCACGACTTACAACCAGGCCATGATCAAGTATCCACTTATAGCTGCCATCTTTACACAAGGCACGATGCTCGCTCACATAGGCCGGCGCTTTACCCTCCAGGTGTTCCTGCAGCCTGGCAAGCACCTTGGCCTTATCCTCAGGATGAATATGACGCTCCCATTCAGCAAGATTGCCGTCAATCTCGACTTCTGCATACCCGAGCAGATGTTTCCAGGTTTTAGAAAAAAACACTTCGCTGGTGCTAACATTCCAATCCCAAAGGCCATCTCCAGAACCTTCTATTGCGAACTTCCAGCGGAACTCACTATCCTTCAGGGCATCCTCACGCTGCCCCAATACCTCAAGCAAAGCATTAAAACTGTTCACCAGGTCACCGATTTCATTCTGGCTATCAATCATGAGCGGACGCAACTGCTGGTCTACGCCGGATAAAGAAGCCAGCTGTTTCACCGTAGCAAACATCGGCGAAAGCTCCCGTCTTAACATCCACCAAGTTAGCCCGCCGGCAACAATGGTCAACAGTATCGTCACCAGAAATATGCGCCGTTCCATGCTATAAACAGGCGCAAAAGCCTCCGCCATCGGCAACGATGCGACCATTAGCCAGTCTGCCGCAGGAATACGCCTTGCCGAAGACAGCACATTCTCGCCAGAAGCATTCACGGTAACCACCGTCTTTTCACCTTCCCCGATACTTTGTCCAGACTTCTGCATCACACGGCGCTTGCCAGTACTGGTAATGATTAATCCGCTTTTCGGTTCCTGCAGTTCAAAATATCCGGATTTTCCATAACGGTTATCGGTCACCTTATCCAGAAAACTGGGCTTTGCCAGGTCGATTACGCCAGCCAGCACGCCGATGACTTCACCCCGCTTATTCTTGATCGGCATACCGATGCCAAGAATGGCGGTAGCGACCACCCTGCCCATCACAGGCTGGCCAATCCGTGGTTTGCCTTCTTTAAGTGGGGTAGCAATGTAGTCTCGATCACGGTAATCGATACCTACCCGCTCGATTGAATAAGGCACCGAGGCGATAGCGGTACCATCGGAATTCGCAACATAGACGCCAGCATTGAAATCCCTGATAAAAAGTGGACGATTTTCCAGCAGCTGCTGTATTGATGACGCATCGCTTAGATTACTATCACCCAAGCTATCCGCAACAATTTTTAAAACCGTCAGCCGCTCTTTCAGCTCATCGTCAATCTGCGCCGCGAGCAGGGATGTCGTTGCAAGTTGCTGACGCCCTAACTGATGCGCAATATCCCCATGCAGCATACGGCCGGCATAAAACGAGAGCAGCCAGATCCCGGCAACAAAGATTGCCAGCGTGAATAAAGTCACCCTGGTCTTAAGTGAGCGGATGTGAAATATATTTAGTTTAATTATGATTGCAACCGAAATTGTTTTGCTTTATTAATACTTTACTGCAATTATTATTCTAGTAAAGTCTATATCCATGATATCCGGTCAACACTTGCGCTATATCAAAATACCGGGGCTATGACCTGGGCTATATTGCAAAAACCATACAATTCGCCCGTTGCTATACCGGGTTTATTTTCAATTAAATAACATCAAAAAAACAGGAGACTGATATGTTCCGCTTATCCATAGGTACCGCTCTGATCGCAAGCGCATTTTTTGCAAATACCGCTATGGCTGACCATAGCACCATTAAACCGAAAGCCTATGACAGCCTGGGGAAATGCGTCAAGGCTGCCTTGACGCAACATGAAGGCAAAATCGTTAAAACTGAATTCAAATCCGAGAACAAAAAAGGTGTTTACGAATTCGATATTGAATCAGCTGACGGCAGCGCATGGGATATTGAGTGTGACGCGAAATCCGGCAAAGTGACTGAAATTGAACAGGAAGTCAAAGCAGATGATGCGAAGTTCAAAGCATTGGCCAAGGTCAGCGAAGCGGATGCGAAAGCCACAGCTTTAGCCGCACACCCGGGCACACTGGTTGAAACTGAATATGAACTGGAAGCAGACGGCAAAGCCTCATATGAATTTGATATCCTTGAAGCAGATAAAGAAGAAATCAAAGTTGAAGTTGATGCAACCACTGGCAAAATCGTGGAAGTCAGTTACGAAGAATACCAGATCGGCAAAGAGTAGACATTAGCGGATCATATCCGGTTAACCAGCCCATCAAGCTGGCCGTGCCAGAAAAGCAAAAAGCCCCGATAACGGGGCTTTTTGCTTTAGAACATCATCCAATGATGGACAATGCCAGAATTGTTGGCGGAGTGGACGGGACTCGAACCCGCGACCCCCGGCGTGACAGGCCGGTATTCTAACCAACTGAACTACCACTCCTTAATACATAAAGCCGTTCAGAAACGATATGTATTTTACGCTGATTTTTGGTGGGTGCTAACGGGGTCGAACCGCTGACATTCGCCTTGTAAGGGCGACGCTCTACCAACTGAGCTAAGCACCCTGCCTCAACCAACGAGGCGGCATATTACATGAAATCTTACGAATTTTCCAACCTATTTTAAAAGTATTTAAAAAATATTTAAAAAATCACCAGAAACCAGCAGTTTTATCCAAACATAGCGTCGGCATCCGCCATAAAAAAACCCCAAAACCCAATGCTACAGGCCTAGGCGCAGGCTGCACGCACCTGCGCCATATCCGTTTCGCCTGACAGCACTTTAAGCATACCATCCTGCCTGAGCGTGCGCATACCGGCTTTTAACGCTTCCTGCTGCAGCTCATGCAAAGGCGCCCTCGTCTGGATCATGCGACGGATTTCCGGATTAACTGCCATCAGCTCGTGAACCCCGACACGGCCGCTGTAGCCGGTATGGTTGCAATCCGGGCATCCAGCCGGTTTGTATAAGGTGTAAGTGCCGTTCTTCGAAAAATGCTGCTGCCAGTTCTTAACCGCCGCATCTCGCGTGATAGGCGAGCCCTCAAGAAACTCCGCCAGCAGTGCATCTATTTCCTGTTCATCAGGCACGTAAGCCTGTTTGCACTGTTTACACAGCGCCTTTAATAAGCGCTGCGCCAATACGCCTACCAGCGCATCGGCAAAGTTGAATGGGTCCATACCGAGGTCGAGCAGCCTGGTCACACTCTCCGGGGCTGTGTTGGTATGCAATGTTGACAGCACCAGATGCCCGGTCAGGGATGCTTCAATCGCTATCTTTGTGGTCTCCTGGTCGCGCATCTCCCCTATCATAATGACATCAGGGTCTGCCCGCAAAAAGCTGCGGATCACATGTGCAAACGTGAGACCGCTTTTATTATTGACCTGCACCTGCCGCAAACCGGTCTGGCTGATTTCGACAGGATCCTCCACTGTCCATATTTTTCTGCTGGGCGTATTGATATATCCAAGCAATGAATGCAATGTTGTCGTTTTGCCTGACCCGGTCGGGCCGCATACCAGAATCAAGCCATACGGGCGCTCGACCATATGTTTCAGGCTATCCAGAATATCTGGGGCACTGCCCAGTTTTTCTATCGGCAGCGGTTTTGCGGCGGCCAATACACGCATCACTACATCTTCAAGGTTATTACTGGTTGGAATGGTGACGACGCGAAGCTCGATCTTGGCAGAACCAAAACGCTGAAAGTCGATCTTGCCATCCTGGGGAGTCCTGCGATTGGCAATATCCATCTGCGCCATAATCTTGATCCGCGAAATAATCGCCTCGCGGAAGTTAGAAGGTATTTCGACATAATCCGCCAGCACACCGTCTTTACGGAATCGAACCCGTGTACTCTTTTTGCCGGGGTAAGTTTCTATATGTATATCAGAAACCCCGTCATTAAAAGCATCCATAATGATCTTGTTAACCGTCTGCACCAGCGTATTATCAGATTCGCTAACAGATTCCAGCTTCATTTCTACAGCCTGATCCTCGCTGGATAATTTAGAGGCGAGATCGTTAATCTTCAATTCTGCCGCAGTATTATAAAAATCATACTCACTGCTTTGTGGCGCAGCCTCTTCTGCCATTGCAGCCGCATACTTATCCGCCACCTGGGGGTGATAGTATTTCTTGATGGCAAGATCAATATCCTCGTGAGAAGACATCACCGGAATCACTTTCATCTGCGTCAGAAATCTGATCTCTTCTACCGCCTTTGTATTGAAAGGATCCTGAAAGGCAACCACGAGTGCCGCATCATGAAGGTATAAAGGCATCAGCACATGTTTATGCGCACGTTCCGCATTGATCAGTCTCACGGCATTCAAGTCAATATTGAACTTGGCAAGGCCAACGTAAGGAATCCCCAGTTTTTTAGCCAGCGCGGCTTTAAGTACGTTCTCCTCAAGCGCCCCCATTTCAACCAGTATGCGTCCCAAAGGCATCTTGCGGTTCACCTGCTGTTTTTCCAGTGCCGCGTTAAGCTGCTCCTGGGTGATCAGCCCCAGCTCCTGCAATGCCTCACCTAGTTTAAGAATCGGGCGCTTCTCCTGATGCAGGATCGCCTGCTCCAGCTGCTCACGCGAAACCAGCTTCTGCTCTGACAGATACTCACCTATGCGCTGATGGCGCAATTTACGCTGATATGCCACCGCTTCTTCGACGTGATCTTTATTCACGAGCTTTTCCTGAATCAGCATCTCGCCCAGATGCATGCCGATTTGAAATCTTGCGATGCACTGTTTGGGAATGAAGCAGCGCAAAACCTGCTCATCATCTTTAGGAAAGTACAGAAACAGGCCACGGCCGGTTTCCGAGTAACTGACAGTCTCCCCGTCTATGGTTTCCTTATCCGTAAATTCAACCGTAAAAGTCTGGCGTTCGGTTGAATGAAAAACCTCCGGCGCGCGTTCATGCAGCAATTCCATCTGCCGGCGCATGGTCAGCGGCCTTAAAAGCCGGATAGATTTAACCTGATCCAGAGGAATCGTTTCATTGACATCACTGCGTGATGACAGAAACACGATGCTTGTCTCATTGGCCGACATGCGGATCAGGTCCCCCAATGCTTTTCTGCCATCCGCGAAATAGATCAGGCAACTTTCCGGCCCCGTCTGAGCGCTACTGGATTCGAAACTGAAATAGGGTGGTGTAGGCCAATCTGACAAGGCTTCTAACATACAGCGATCCTCTTCTTATAAAATTCAAGGCAGCATGCAATGCTGCGGTTCAGCGTATCTGATGACAGGCTCATCAATAAACATCTCAGCCATGCTTGAGTTTCAAAATATTCTGATTGCATTATGCATGGTTAGGCGGAGTTTTGAAACAGATGCGCATGCCCAATCAATAAGCCCCCGTATTGAAACAAACCCAGGCTGCAGTGATGTACTCATCATCAAATTAAACCATCGTCACAGATCAATGCGTCAGAATGCAAAAACGGGAGCCTGGGCTCCCGTTTTCATTTATAACTAATCATAGATACACAAAAGCTTAACTAAGTGCTTTCATGCATCCATAAAATAAAACGTTTAGTTCACAGCGTCTTTAAGTGCTTTACCAGCAGTAAAGCCAGGTGCATTTGAAGCTGCGATTTTTAATTCTGCGCCAGTACGTGGGTTACGGCCTGTACGTGCAGCACGTTTACCAACTTTAAATGTACCGAAACCAATCAATGTTACTGGATCACCTTTTTTCAAAGATTGTGTGATGCTGTCGGTAACCGCATTCAGCGCTTTTGCCGCATCAGTTTTTGTTAAGCCAGCTTGTTCTGCAATTTGGGCAATTAATTCTTGTTTATTCATGGATAGTGTTCCTGATTA
>Ga0208751_100291_pt1 | contig 16358 bp, 12 predicted proteins | sample LakWasMet22_HOW5_2_FD_183868 | JGI IMG/M metagenome (GOLD analysis project Ga0208751, IMG submission 183868) | Freshwater sediment methanotrophic microbial communities from Lake Washington under simulated oxygen tension - Sediment Metagenome... | ecosystem: Environmental > Aquatic > Freshwater >... | reverse complement strand
CCGATAGCAGCGCCGATTTTGAGGGTTCGACGGAGGCAACCCTTGCTAAAGGACGGGATTTTCAACCCCGTCCGGCTCAAGATAGAGTTACAGACCTATCATTGGACGCTGTAACCCCGCCCCATCATGCATGAACCAAAAGCTTGATCAAAGGCTTGAGACGACGTAGCGCTTTGTTGAGAGGCCTCGCGGCGATCGTGCCTTTGTTTGGTCCCACCGACAACAACGCCGGCGGCTGCGGCAGATTTGGCTTCGTTTTGACGGTATTCTTGCTTGATGTCGTCGTTCACATTGCCGTAGGCGCCGTGTTGCCGCCCTTGCGCCTCGGCCTTTGCCGCACCCGCCATCGCGCCTGCAGCCGCCCCCTTCGCTCGGCCGCCAGTCGGAGCGGCTGGCTGGGTTTGCGAACCGGAAGACTGTTGTGCGATTGAAGTGCAATCAGCCTGATCCCTTTGGATCTGATCCGGAGTTTGCCCCTGCATCGGTGTAACCGTAAGCGCCGAAACGCCTGATGAAAATGTGGAGGTGAGTAACAGGATGCTTGCGCCCATTGTGAATGACAAAGATGTGTGTTTCATAGTTATTTTCCTACTCTGTAAGTTATGGTTTAACCGCTATCCGACTGAACAGCGCTGGCCACGCCGTAAACTCTCATCGTGGCCCAAGGATCAATATTGCAACTGCCCGCCCTGTTTCTTGGCTAATATCCGGGCGGCGGAGCTACAGGTGAATAAATGACACCCGCATTACCGTATGCCTGGGTATACCAGGAAGAACCGCACTGATAATAAGTCACGCCGTTAACCACAGCGGTGTTGGGAGTGCATGGAAGACTTGCGGAACTCGATGGCGGCGGCGCATAGACGACGGTCGTAGAAGGGGCCGTTGTGGTTGTCGACTGGCCAGCCGCGTAGCCTCCCATCGCGCCCAGCGCGGCGGCTCCGATCGCGACGGCGGCGACTTCGCCATCGTCCCAGTTGTCATCATCGTAATGCCCAGACGGTGGCGGGTAATACCCTCCGCCGTGGTAGGACTGCGCGGTTTGCTGCCTCGCTTGCGTCCGATCGGTGGAACCCTCCTGGCGCGTGTCAGTTCTGGCAGTGTATCCTTCTTGACGCTCCTCGACGTTTTGATTCGAGTATTGCTGCCGCTGGGCCTGATTCGCCGTCGAAGTCGTCTGACGGCCTTGCTGGGTCGTCGCACGGTTCGTGGAAGCGGTCTGAGCGGTCTGCGACCGGCCAGACGCTCTGGACGCGGAGGCCGCCGAAGTTCCGGCTCCTCTCGATCCGTATTGTCCCGCGCCGGACGAGAGGCTGCCGCTTGCGGCGGCGCCGCTACGGGAAAACCCGCCGCCAGCACCGCCTCCACCGGAGAAGCCACCCCTTGCGCCTCCCCCGCCGCCACCGGAGAAACCGCCTCCGCCCCCGCCGCCTCCACGCCCACGGGCGACAGCATCATCGACGGATCCTATGAGTAAAACGATCGTGGCCGTCATAGCCGTAACGATAAAGTAGGGTTTGGTATTCATTTTTTCCCTCCGGTTTGTTCTGTTTTTTTAGGGCCCTCAAGCGCGACTTGGGGCAACTGTGCGAGGAAGGCAATCTTCCGTGCCCCTTCGGGTGGCGTGAACACGAACAGGTTATCCTGAATGGCGGGGGCAAGGTTCCAATCGGAAAATACCGCTCTGAACGACGGCTGGCCGTCCGCGTTCTTGTAGGTCAGCACCACGCGGAGCGGCAACGGCTGGGCGCCCGCCGGGACCCAGACCTGATAATCAACCGTTTCGGTACGTCCCGCCAAGTGATGGACCGGTGTCCCGTGAATCACGTCTTTCTCCACATAGTCGAGCGCCTGCGTCCGATTTTCGAGTTCGGCCGGAAACCGGCTGAGCAGGAGCGCGGCAAGCGGCAACCGCATGTGCAGATCCTTCAGGAAATAGGTGACCGCCTCGTCAATGCCTCCGGGTTTGGAAACTTGTGCATAGACGTTCTGCGTCGGACTAAAAGTCGTGATCGTCTTGCCGTCGTACAGGACGAGATGCTTCTCGCCGTCGCTATGTTCCACCTCCACCCTAAGCCCATTGGGCCGGCTCACGGTGATCCTCCGACTCTCGCCGAATTCGATCTTCTGACCCGATTCCTGGAGCACTTCGAAACTGCCCGCCAGGTTCACGGTGAAGCGCGGAGTCTTGGCCAGATACTCGGCCATGCTCATGAGTATTTTTTTGGGATCGCGCTCCGTTGCGGCCACTGGCGTTTCCGCCGAGATAACGGCAGCCGTGGGTTGTGGCCGAATTGCCGCTTGTTCCTCTGCGCAGCCCACCATGATCAACGGTGCTATTGCACACAGAACAGAGCGTGTTAAGCTCCAACGATATTTTTTCATGGTTTCCTCTCCTCTTGATGAGTATCAAAATAAAATTAACGCCCCTTTGCACCGGCTTCCGATCACTTGGGCACGAACTAGATTGTGGGGCCGCGGTCGTTCCCGTCGCGAGATCAATAACAACCTTGTTCAGTCCGTCCGTGACTGTGAACACTGCTTAAGACACCTTAAAAACACTAATCGGTAATCTACCAACATCAGTTGCCCGCGGCTATTGGACTTTAGGCTTAGTCGCTTTGAAGAGACCGCTCAAAAAAATCACTCAGACGGAGTATTTTTTAAAAACCGAGGCTGCTTTGATGTAAACATCCATCCCGCTAAAGCCCTTCTCCCCAGCGGTACTGCCAGGTAATTCCGATCGTGTCGAAGAAGCTATCGGTTCGGGCGTGAACTACGGTATTGCCGGAAATCTTGATCGAATTCTGCTGGTTGAGCGGAAACGAAAGCGTGGCCCCGACGCGCCAATTCTGCTGAAGGTTATCGGCGTTTTTGCCGTCCCTGGTGACACGACCGCCGGTGTAATAATTGGCGTCCAAAGCGCCCCATATGCCCGACCCGAAACTGTAAATCAGGTGCCCTTGAAAGTTATAGAGGGGTGCCTGTTCCTGGGTCTTTGCCAGGAACGGCTGGTCGTTATCGGTAAAGACGAACACCCCGGCGGCGAATTCGCCGATCAATGGCCCCCACGCCTTGGAAAGGCCAATTTCGGGCTTGATGGTCCAGCGATTGGTGCCGATATTGACCAGTTTCTGCGGATCGTATTGCCCGCCCGGGGGCGATACCGCAAGACTGGCGCCGATAATGGTGTCCTGCCGGTACCTGGCGAACTCTTTCATCGACAGAGCCGGAGCGCCGTAAAGATTCAAGTACAAACGAAAGAGCGGATCGGCAAAACCGGAGATTTCCCGGCTTTTTTGCTGCCTCAGGACATCCGCCTGGCCCGATAACCAAGCCTGGGGGAGGATGATGTCAACCTTTCCCGACTTTCCCCATAAATCCAGTGAACGCACATAGGCAAGAAAGCTACTGTGAATTTCCATCTTACCGTTCTCAATCGGCACCGATGGGGCAAACGTCACATTGCCTTTGGTATAAGCGTATCCGGCGAGCAGAAAATTGACTCCGACAGGGATGTTGGAATAGGACCGAGGTTCGATGTCCGTCGCGCATACCGAAGATGACGTTATTACCAGAGTCGCCAGCACGGAGAGTCTGGCGAATAAACTCGGAAACCTCAAATTCGTTACCTCCCCTCTTGCAATTTACAGCATTACTGAATCCAACCTTCCTGCTGAAATCGGGTTCTTAATCTTTCAGTTATTTCATCAACAATTTGTTGGGTTCTGCCTTCGACTGTGCTGCTACCGCTCGATTCGCCATAAATCTTCATGCCTGTGTTGATAATCAGCCCGGCAGGATTGCCGGTGGCGATTGCACTGACGGCCCCCAGCGCAACGCCTGGGGTTTTGCTACCCGCCGCATCGCCGGTACCGCCTCCCACTCTTCTTAGCCCTTGAGATGTCACTTGATAGCCTTCAACCTGCACATTCAGCTCCGATGCACCTGAACCAAAACCAATGGCGACACGCTCCGCTGTACTCCCCTCATCCACCGAAACGATATTGCCCTTAAGCACAATATCGTCGATTTGCATCGTTGTTGTCGGCGAACCCGGCTTAGCCGACAGTCCCATTTGACGAATGCTGCTGACTATACCGCTGGCAATTTCTCTGCCAATTTCAGCTTGCAGGGAGGCATTGGCTGAAGATGTCGGCGCAAAGTCATAGACCCAGATCTGGTTAGGTCTTGGCAACTGTTCGGCCGCCGCCAAACCCGGGCCTGTGGTGACGGGGGCCAATTCCGGGCTTGTCGTGATGCTGGTTGAGGCACAGCTGGTGATTAGTAGTACTAAATATAGGTAAAAGAGGTTAGTTGATACTTTTTTCATTTTAATGGTTTCCATAATCTTAAAACTATAACCAGTCATTATATTCCTGCACAAACAGGCCTCGCTATTGGACCTTAGGTCAAGTCCAAGAGATCTGCTCCCCGCTAAGCTTTTCAACAAAAATTTTCATCGAAAATAAAAAAATCAGTGTTCTAATTAACAACGGGGGAATATAGTTTGCTAAATTAAAACCTCAGCAGGTAAAAATGATGAAAAAGCCAATCATACTCCTATTTTTTCTGGTTTTTACCGGCTGTGCGTCCCTGATATATCAGGCTGAAGATTATGAAGCCTTATATGGGCCGTCAACACCTAAACAACGGCGGCTGACTGAAGAGGACGCGGCCCTGAGTCAGCAGCAAAATAAGGTCTCATTTTACCAAGACGTCAAGCCGATACTGGACTCGCGCTGCGTGGTCTGCCACGGTTGTTATGATGCGCCTTGTCAATTAAAACTCGGCTCTATCGAGGGCATTGACCGAGGTGCCATCAAACAAATTGTTTATGACTTCGCCCGCCTGAAAGCCGCCGCTCCGACCCGGCTATTTATCGATGCCTCGGATACGGCGGGCTGGAGACAGAAAGATTTTTATCCGGTTTTAAATGAACGCCGCGATTCAACAGCCGCCAATCTGGATAATTCGGTCCTGGCCAAATTAATTCAATTAAAACGCCAGAATCCGCTATCCAATACAGGAAAACTGGATAAGGATTTTGATTTTGACATTAGCCGCGACCTGCAATGCCCGACGGTAGAAGAATTCCCCAAATACCAGCACCAGCATCCCCAATGGGGCATGCCGTACGCGCTGCCCGGCCTGTCTCAGAAAGAAGAAGATACCCTGCTGCGATGGCTCAAGAAAGGAGCAAAAGTCGAGCCGCAGCCGCCCTTACCGAAACCATCAGTCGCGGAGGTAGAGAAATGGGAAAATTATTTCAACGGCCCTACCCTGAAACACCAACTCGTTTCCCGTTATCTTTATGAGCATCTGTTTATCGGGCATCTTCATTTCCAGGGACATCCCGAACAGGAATTCTTTCGCTTGGTGCGCTCGAAAACGGCCCCCGGTCAGCCTATCGAAGAAATTAATACGGTACGGCCTTATGATGATCCAGGTACGGACGCTTTTTATTATCGTTTACGGCCGGTGACCGAAACGCTTGTGGACAAGGTTCATTTCGTCTACGAATTAAGCGATCAGAAGATGCAGCGCTATGATGAACTATTCTTTCAGCCGGATTATCAAGTCACCGCACTCCCCACCTATCGCCCCGAAGTCGCGGCGAATCCGTTCAAGGCATTCATTGAACTGCCGCTGGTATCCAAGTATCGCTTCCTGCTCGATGACGCCGAATATTTTGTGACCGGATTCATCAAAGGCCCTGTATGCCGTGGTGAAATTGCAACCGAGAGCATCAGGGATCACTTCTGGGTAGTCTTTATTCAACCTGGCTGGATTGATCCCCATAAAGTGACCCAGGCTCTGGCCGAAAACAACCAGGTTCTGGGTTTGCCCGGAGAAGAGGCTGATAAAATCGGCTTGTTCGGATTTACCAAGTATGATGAGTTCGGCAAGCAATACCTCAAAATTAAAGATGCGTTTATTAATCTGATACTGCCCAAAGATCAAGGGTTTGATCTGAATTATATCTGGGACGGGGACGGCGAAAATCAAAATGCGGCGCTGACCATTTTCAGACATTTCGACAGCGCCACCGTGACCAAAGGCCTGATTGGCGATACCCCGTTAACGGCCTGGGTGCTTGATTATCCGATCTTCGAACGGCTGCATTATTTATTGGTTGCCGGTTTTAATATTTATGGTACTGCTGGGCATCAGGTCGCCAGCCGGACCTATATGGATATTTTACGTCAGGATGGTGAAGACAATTTTTTACGTTTTATGCCCGCAATGCAGCGCCAGTCGATCTATAACAGTTGGTATTTGGGTAAGGATGGTTTGCGTACGGCTGACGCCTTATTCAGCATCGGCCATGCAACCCGGATAAAATACCAATCCACCGATTATAAAAAGGAATTTTTTGATCAGATCAGGCAACGCTTGGGCAAGGCGGCCGGCCCCGTCGATAGCATTAATCAATGCCAAGAAGAACCTTGCATCAGAGCCGGTACCACGCCTGTTCAGCAGCAAGTCGATAGCGAAATACGGAAGCTCGCAAAACTGCAAGGGCTTGAATTAGGCGCCTTACCGGAAATGTCCCTGCTCCGGGTAAAAACCGGCGATCCAGCCGGAGACCTGGTCTATACCCTGCTGATCGATAAGGCTTACAGCAATATCTCGAAAATGGTGGCTATGGGTTCCCGCAGGCTCCCTGAAAACGACAGGATTACGATCGTCCCCGGTTTTGTCGGCAGCTATCCGAACTTTTTCTTTAGCGTAGAAAAAAACCGACTGGGCGAGTTTGTGAATAAGATTCAAAGCGCCAGGTCCGAAGCTGATTTGGAACCACTCTACAGTCAATTCGGTATACGCCGCAGCAATCCTGAAATCTGGCAACAGGCGGATTGGTTTAATCAACAACATAAGATATACCGCGGCTTACAAGCGGGACTGCTCGACCTGAGCCGCTATGAAAATCTGTAAACAGGTAATAATTTATTAGGAGGCACACTATGCTTCGGTCGCACATCGATCACATAGTCATCACAGCCCCCTCCCTGGAAGTCGGCGTCGAATACGTCCGCCAGACGCTTGGGGTGAGCCCGCAAGCCGGCGGCGAGCATCTACGCATGGGCACCCACAACGCTGTGCTGAAATTGGGAGAAAAACTTTACCTCGAAGTCATCGCGATCAATCCGAACGCACCTCAGCCAGATCGGCCGCGTTGGTTTCGGCTAGACGCCCCCGATGCGTCTGAACCCATTCGTTTGGCTACCTGGATCGCCCGCACGAACGACATCTATGCTGCCGCAACGGCTTCACCGATACCTTTGGGCGAGGTCGAGCCCATGAGCCGTGGTCAAATGAACTGGCTAATCACCCTACCCGCAGACGGCAGCCTGCCTCTGCAAGGGATTGCACCGACTCTGATCCAATGGCCCCCTGGGGTGCATCCGGCAGACAGACTGCCGGAAAGCGGATGTTCGCTCGTAAGCCTTGAAGGATTTCATCCGGAAGCCGAGAAGGTCATCAGCATGCTTGAGGCTATAGGTTTTGCAGGTAATTTTCATATCTCGCCGCTGCCGCCGGACCAAAGGCCGTATCTGGTTGCCCATATCCAGACACCGGAGGGTATACGGCAGCTGAGCGCCCCTTGTTAGCGCTATTCGGACGTACGCTAAAAATGTGCATTGCTCGTTAACATGCTCTTTGGCCAGGAACTCTATGCTTGACGACCTCTTTTCCTTTCTTTTGTCGGTGCACTGGATGATGTTCTTTGCTCCGGTTGCAGCTCTCTGCGCGATTTTATACGGCTTTATTTCGATTCGGTGGATCAATAAACAACCGGCCGGTAACGCACAAATGCAGGCGATTGCCGCCGCCATACAGGAGGGAGCCAAAGCTTACTTATCGCGGCAATACCAGATCATCGCGGCGGTTGGCATGATTCTGTTCGCGCTAATTGCATTCTTCTTGAACTGGGAAACCGCAGGCGGTTTCTTTATAGGCGCGACGCTTTCGGCAATGGCCGGTTTTATCGGCATGAATATTTCGCTGCGCGCGAATGTCCGTACGGCCCAGGCAGCCTATCAAGGCACCGATCAGGCCTTTTGGGTTGCGATCAGAGGTGGCTCCATCACCGGCATGCTGGTTGCAGGCCTCGGGCTTTTGGCCGTCAGCGGCTACTACGAAATCTTACGGCTCTGCGATGTACCTGATCCCTTGCACGCGATGACTGGGGTCGCTTTCGGGGCCTCTTTGATCGCCATATTTGCCCGCCTCGGCGGCGGAATTTTTACCAAAGGTGCCGATGTCGGCGCCGACCTGGTCGGTAAAGTCGAGGCCGGCATTCCTGAGGACGACCCGCGCAATCCGGCCGTCATCGCGGATAATGTCGGCGACAACGTAGGCGATTGTGCCGGCATGGGAGCTGATTTATTCGAATCATACACTGCTTCGCTGATCGCAACGATGATCCTGTCGAGCCTTTTGGTAACAGGCAATCACAACATCACCCTCTACCCGCTCGTGTTAGTCGGCATCTCGATCCTGACCTCGATCATCGGCATCTTTTATATCAAGATAGGCCGCGACGGCAACATCATCTACGCCCTGTACCGAGGGATGATCGTATGTGCCGTTTTGACGATATTGATCTATTACCCGGTCACGCAATGGCTGCTCGGAGAGACTCTGATCATCAGTGGCAAGACGGTGCCGTCTCTGAATCTTTTTTATTCGGCAGTGATCGGTCTGGGTTTAATGGGCGCCTTAATGCCGGTGACCGTTTATTATACTTCCAGCGCCTATGCCCCAGTCCGATACATTGCCAAGGCATCGACGACCGGTGATGGCACGAATGTGATTGCAGGGCTCAGTGTGTCGATGAAAGCCACGGCGGCGCCGGTGATGCTGATTTGCGCGAGCATGTGGCTAACCTATCAGCTCGCCGGTTTGTTCGGCATTGCGATTGCTTCGGTCGGCATGTTGTCGTTGACCGGTCTGATCGTCGCGATGGATGCCTATGGACCGATTACCGATAATGCGGGCGGCATCGCCGAAATGGCAAAACTGCCCCCGGAAATTCGCAAGATTACCGATGCCCTGGATGCCATCGGCAACACCACGAAAGCGGTGACCAAGGGGGCTGACATGGGGTCTGCGGGGTTTGCGGCGCTGGTGCTGTTTTCTGACTATACCACTCAACTGGGAGGGCTGGTTTGCGACCTCGGCGATATCAGAGTCATTATCGGCTTGTTGCTCGGAGCCCTGATTCCCTATGTGTTTGCCGCACTGGCCATGGAAGCCGTCGGCAAGGCCGCCGGCGATATTGTCGATGAAGTCCGCCGTCAATTTAGGGAAATTCCCGGCATCATGGATTATACCGCCAAGCCGGATTATTCCCGAGCAGTCGATATACTGACCATTTCGGCGCTCAAAAAAATGTGGGTGCCGTCTTTATTGCCGGTTTGCGTTCCGATCATCGTGGGATTCACCTTAGGTAAAGAGGCTTTGGGCGGCGTGCTGATCGGTGCAATTGTTTCCGGCCTGTATCTTGCGATCTCGATGACCGTGGGGGGAGGCGCTTTCGACAACGCCAAAAAATATATCGAGGCGGGGCACTATGGCGGCAAAGGTTCTCCCGCGCATAAGGCCTCGATCACCGGCGATACCGTCGGCGATCCCTATAAAGATACGGCCGGCCCCGCCGTCAATATCAATATCAAAATGATCAATATTGTGGCCTTGCTGATTGCGCCGTTGCTGTGAGATTAGCCGCGTTCCGACGCCGAAACGTGAAAACGAACCCCTCTATTCCACCGATGGTTCTGTTTTAAAACTCGCTTCCTTGCACTCAGCGCCCGACCTGCCAGGTTTCAATCCTGGCAGGTCTTCAGGGGAAAAATGATTCCCGGTGAAATCTTCAAGTAAATTTCTTCTTTAACTTCCAAAAAGCAACCGCCGTAGCCAGACCCATCGTACAAGCGGAACCTATCAATATCAAACCCAGAAACAAGGTTTGCCTGAACGTATAGTCCACCAATGCCTTGCCGCTGGCCTGTGCTTGCCCGACCGCCCCGCCCAATCGGGTTGACAGTTGGTCAATCCGGCCGGAAGCCAGGGTCTGATCGAAAACTTGCAGCAATTTGACCAAATCTTGCGCGGAGGCGTTGATTTGCGCTGCGGCGGCCGTGTAGTCGTTGATCCGGAACGGCTCGGCGTTCGGGTTCGATGGCCAGGCTTGGAGTTGCCGAACCACATCTTGAAAAGACTTCAAGGTGGCTGTTGACGCATCGGACATCTGTTTGCCCGCGTCCAGTGCTTTCTCGGTCTGTCCGGCGAGACGGGTAAGTCCCGGTTCGTGCTTGTCCAGGGCCTGGACGATCTGTTCGCGCTCGGCGCTGATGAATCCCGGCAGACTCTCCACGGTCTGGCTGAAGCGGTCTGCCGATGCGGACAGTTGGCTGGCGCTGCCGAGCAGTTTTTCCATCTGCGGCATCTCCGCCGTCTGCAATATCAGCAACTCGGTTTCCCAACGGATCAGGGTCGGCATGTGTCTAGCCAAGAACAAGCCGCGTTCCGCGAACAGCCGAGTGTTGGCCAGTTCGCGCGTGGCGGGGTCGAGTCCCATCAAGGGGTCGATCGAGAGCAGATTGAATACACTGCTGGTTATGCCTTGGCGGGAACTGCGGTTGGTTTGTGCGACTTCGGACGCAAAGCTAAGCGATCCGAGATCACTCGGTGAACGCACATTCGGATGTTGCTCGTGCCACGTTTTGATCGCTGCGCGCAGTTCCACAAGCTGTTCTTTTTTTAGCGCCGTCGCGGCGATCCGCCACATCTCTTTCTCAATCTCTTGCGAGGCGCGCAGATAAGGTTTGGCGGATTCGCCGTAAAACTTGGGTATCCAATAATCCTCGACATTCATCCGGTTCAAGCTGGCCAGGATGGTCATATCGAGGAGGTTGGCATAAGTATTGGCCCCCGTAACGATGGCCAATATATCATTGGTAGCGCTGATACGGCGCCTCAAAAGAGTACGCCTTCGGGTGCCCTTATCATCTTCCCGCTGCAACTTGCCGATAGCGAGATTGAGTGACTCAATAGAATTGTCAGCAATGCGGAGCAACTGGGATTGCAGTTCGACGGGATCGGTCGCCTCGGTTTCCCGAAACAGGGCGCGGATACCCTTCTCTGGCAACTCCAGGGTCGTTTTGAGTAAGTTGCAGCCGCTCACACCCAAGGCCAAGGCGAGTAGCAGAACGGCTTTCGGCACCCAACTATGGGCATCCGGACAGGAAGGCTGATGCACTGCACGCATGATTTCATCCCCCCCAATTATTCGCCTCGGCACGCCCGATTGCACGACTCAATTCCCCTGAATCGTGACCACCGGCGGTTGGGCTTTCTCACCTGTTTCCGCCAGTGTCATGATGATCATCAGGAAGGTAAAGACGCCCTTTGACCTGTAATCGCGGTCGTCGATCCAATAACAATAGTCGCGATATTTGACCGCGGCGAAAGCATCAGCCGAGCATGAGTTTTCCGCATGAATCTTAATCAAGGGCGACAGCGACTGGGTTTCTGCCGGCTCCACAATCTGCGGATAAGTACGGCCTTCCGCAATGTGCTCGGGCGGCACTTCGACATTTGAACCCAATAGATTCAGGATATGGAAGCCGGAACGGGTCTGGATAGCGATCGTGTCATCTTTTCCGGACAACGTGCCGCTGACGACCTTGAACTCCTGAAGATCCGGCCGCAACCCTAACAGCTTCCTGACCCGATCTCGATCGGCCTGGATTTCGGGTGGAAGATCCTTCTGACTGATGACCATTACCGTACCCTCCTGCTTCGATTCCTTGGACACTTCCACCCGCAATCCGAGAACGCCCGAGCTCTGGAGACGCTGCAAGGCCGCCAACAGCCTGACAAAATCGGGCTCCGCCGCATGGCCTCGCGCTCCGCCTTTGCGATTCGAGAGGCCGTTAATCGATTGCGCACCAATCTGTAAAAGCATATCTATGGGCCAGCCTTCCTGAGAAAGCCTTAATAAGTTCGGAGGCGGAATCGGCGTGATCATGACTTGCATAAAGTGAGCACCGGTCAGAGGAGTGTAGGTGATGGTCGGGCGATCGGTGTAGGTTGCCCCGGACCCCAGGTTCACGATATCGCCCACTGCGCTTGCGCTATTGAGCGAGGCCCCCACCGTCAAGGCCCCCTGTAACTGGTAACCGCTGATGATCTGTCCCACGTCTAGGAACACCGGGGTATCGGCATAGCGCATCTTGACGATATTGAGCAGGGTTTGCTGTTTCCATGAACTCGAGATCGCATTGATGTAATCGAAGCGGTCGCGATCCACGCTTGGCGGTCCAAAGCTGCCACACCCTTGCAGACTGAGCACGATACCCGCCAGCAGGCACCGATATTTCAGAGGACGTTTTAAAAGACTGCGAGACCAAGTCATGCTTTTACTCTCCAACTGCCAAGTCGCCGATTCGGTGCTTTTCATTCTTTTCCCGCATCATAACAAAATCCCCACCAAACGCTTAATCAGTTCTTCCAGGGAAATCATCGTCAATGTCAGTGGCAGCAACGGCGCCAGTAGTGCGATAGTGGTTTGCAGCACAGCGGTTTTACTGAACGGAAACGGTCGCATCGTCTGTACGACCTCAAAGCTGCCCGCCATATCGTTCAAGGATTGAATATCGCCGCTGCCGACCAGTGGCTCATCCAGCGATGCTCCGCCGCGCAGCCATTTGTCGTCAAATTCACGAACGTAGCGGTTCGCCAGTGCGCCATATTCAAGCAGACCCTGCCGTTTGGCTTGCGCCAGACGGGGAGCGAACACGCACAAGGGGCCGAGCACGAGCAGCAACACAAAAATCACGGCGACTACGATCTCCGGTTTAAAGTCCAAGAGTGTTTTGCCCTCATAGAAAATGTAGTTGGAGATCAGACCCGCCAGCAAAGCGCCTTGAGACAGCAGTAGCGGCACAAATGCCGCCGCGCTTCCCCCGAGAAAACCGAGTCCTGCGGCCCGGTCGGGATGCGTCGGCACGAGATGCAGTTCCAGTCGGGAAACCTGCCACAGGAACCGCACCCAGATGAAAATGCGAAAATACCAGCGCGCTAAGAGGAATTGAAAAATCGGAATGCTGACATAGGCGTACCAATACCCTGCCAGGGAATAGTGGCGATGCCCATCCACGATGGCCGCATACCAGGTAGCCGATTCGAGCGCCATCTGACTTGACCAGAGGTAATGCATTGCCGTGAATACCAGGACAATCAGCAATACCTCGATCACTATCGAATTGCGCAAGCGCATCGCAGAGCCGATAATGGCTTCGAACTCCAGGAGGGATCGCGCTGGAACGATCCCGCGCTCGGTAAATTGCCAGACGACCAGCCTGATTCGCTGATGGACCGTAAGCTCCGCGACCAACAGCAATGGCAAGGCCAAGAGAAAGCGAACGTGTACATCCACGTCATACACGAAAGGGACTTTAATCGCCCCGCCCAGCGCCTCACCGTTCAACAGCGAAAGCACCAGCAACGGCAACCAGGTCAACAGGGAAAAGAAAATCAATCGGCGCTTGACCAAACCCAATGCATCGGTCGTTAGCCCGGCGTGAATAAAAAGCTGAAAGAGCGGCCCCCCCAACACCAGGGAAAAATCTTCAGCCTGTTTTTTGTCGGCTGAATAGTTCATAGGATTTTAAATATCAAAAAGTCGGAATAATTCGGATAATTCACTGTTTCCACGCTAATCTCCCCAAATTAATGAACATCAAGAGTAGAGGCTGTAATCTTTGATAAGTTTAGTAACAAGCTATTTAAGTTTCTTAGCAAAGAAACACTTTATATTGTTTGAGTGACGAAAAGTTAACATTAAAATTAAATAAAATAATAAATTTCAAACGCTTAAAAAAATATTCGCGTAGCCCGGCATCATTTATGCCATCAACAAACGAGGTGTGATGAAAAATCCCTTGTCAGTTTATTGGAAAGGGCTTACTTCTCTTTGTAATCCCATGAGTTTCCCAAAAGACTCAAAATAATCAATAGGTAGTTTTACTAAGTTTTTAAATGAGGCGTCTTTTGTTAACATTGATATTTACCGAAATAATTAGCCAATATTTGTCCATTTCCCCCTAAACAGAGGAAATTTTATCTCTTGGCTAGGCGCTTAACAGGAGAGAGTTTTATGCGAAAAAATTACGTTCTGGCTGCTGCCTCGCTATCGGCAATGAGCTTTTTGTCAATGGTTCAAGCCGACGAGTATCAAGATGATCGATGGTATATCGCTCCTTACGGGACCTTTATCAATTCCGGCGGCGATCGGAGGGCTGATGATGGTTGGGGCGGAGGCATGGGACTCGGTAAAATGCTTGACGAACATTTGAATGTCGAAGCGAGGGGTTTTTACCAAGGTTTTGGCGGCGATTCGGGCAACTGGGATCTGACCGGCGGTTCCGCAGATCTGCAATATTATCTTTTTCGCGATACCTTCTCGCCTTATGCCGTTTTAGGCTTAGGCGCAATGAATACCAGCCACGGGGGTGATAGCGGCGTAGGCTTCATCGGTGAAGCGGGCGTTGGTTTTACCTATGACGTGATGGATAATTTTATGCTGCGTAGCGATGTTCGCTATCGTTACAACAACAATTTTAATGCGCAAGTCCAGCCCGGCACGGATGAGTTTCATGACATGACCGTCAATGTCGGTTTCGTCATTCCGTTTGGCGAAAAACCGGCTCCGGCTCCGGCTCCTGCTGTTGCCAAGGCCGAGCCCCTTGCTCCGGAACCTACGCCCGTCGAGGCAGATTGCTCGACTCTCGATGGAGACAACGACGGTGTCAATAATTGTGATGACAGATGCCCGAACTCTTTGAGCGGCATTCATGTTGGCAAGTACGGCTGCTGGATAGTCGACGTGAAATTCGACAACGATAAAGACATCATTAAACCCCAATATTATCCGAATCTTGACAGCGTCGCCGAGGCGATCAAAAAGCATCCTGATACCAGGGTTGAAGTACAAGGCCATACCAGTAAAACCGGATCTTACGAACACAATATGGACCTGTCCGAACGCCGTGCAAAAGCAGTTAAGGATTATCTGGTCGACAGCCACCACCTGCCCAATGTAACCTCGCGCGGTTATGGCTGGACGCAACCCATCGACACCAACGATACCGAAGAAGGCCGCGCCAATAACCGCCGCGTGCAATTGGAAGTTGAGGGCAAACCGCAAGCTGAGCATTAACCCCGCGTAAGGGCTCGATGTAGGGTTTACAAGGCAGGAATAGTTAACACTTTCCTGCCTTTTTTTTTGCTCGTTATTGAGCTCACGAAAACTTTGTTCCACTCTCACCCCATTGCATTTTAATGACCTGTTTTACTGATTGAGAAATGGAGAAGGCTGATGAACAACGAACACAAGGTGTTACCCGAAAAATCGTTGGAAAAGCTGATCTCGCACAAAGTGCTTGACTTATTCATCCGTGCCGGATTGATCAGTTTTTTAGTGGTTTATTGCTATCAAATATTCAAACCGTTTTTCGGCTTGATGTTATGGTCGGTGATTTTGGCCGTGGCCCTGTATCCCCTTCATACCATAATCGCCCGCAAGATGGGGGGTAAAGACGGTCGTGCCGCAACGGCCTTGGTGCTGGTGATACTGTTGAGCGTATTAATCCCCACCACGTTATTGGCCATTTCCTTCGCGGATTCAACGACCGGTTTAGTGAAACAAATCCAAAGCGGAACATTGCAAGTCCCCGCACCCAATGAATCTGTCGCCGGATGGCCACTGGTGGGAAAACAGTTATACGCGCTATGGGCGTCAGCGCATTCGGACCTGGGCGCTGTGATAACGAAATACGAACCCAAAATTGCCGTAGTCACCAAACAAGCTCTGGGCTATGCGGCCAGCGCCGGCACCGGCGTTTTGATGTTTTTGGTTGCCTTGGTGCTTGCCGGGATCTGGATGGCTTACGGCTCATCTGGCCATGCGGCGGCCAAAGCCATTACCAAGCGGATGGCTGGAGACGAGGAAGGAGAAGCCTTAGTTGCGCTTTCGACCTCGACCATCCGTGCCGTGGCGCAAGGCGTCATCGGCATCGCCTGCATTCAAGCCCTGTTACTGGGGGCTGGATTTATCCTGGTAGGTATTCCCGCCGCCGGAATTTTGGCTTTGTTGGTCTTGGTGTTAGGCATCATGCAAATCCCTGCCGCCCTGGTTGCACTGCCGACCATCGTCTATGTGTTATCCACCCATGAATCGACTCCGGTGGCGATTATGTTTACTGTTTATACCCTGGTTGCCGGTATGGTCGACAATATTCTCAAACCCTTGATGTTGGGCCGTGGCGTGGACGCCCCCATGCCGG
>Ga0208751_100289_pt1 | contig 16398 bp, 18 predicted proteins | sample LakWasMet22_HOW5_2_FD_183868 | JGI IMG/M metagenome (GOLD analysis project Ga0208751, IMG submission 183868) | Freshwater sediment methanotrophic microbial communities from Lake Washington under simulated oxygen tension - Sediment Metagenome... | ecosystem: Environmental > Aquatic > Freshwater >... | reverse complement strand
AGACGCAACAATCTCCCTGTTTAGGTTTTAATAAAGCCTGGCAATTCGTACATTGATAAAAATAAATACAGGAATCGGTCGGCATCACTTCTTGTTTTTCAAATCCACACTCGGGACATTTTAATACTGACTCTAAAACAGATTCCGCAATTAAAGACTTATTCATAATGCCCCAGTTTGTAGGTTGGGTAGAGTGATAACGAAACCCAACATGGCGCTCAACTTGTCGGGTTACGCACTCTTACTCAGTTCCACAACATTGTGTTTATCAACTGACTCAATTGCATTCGTGCCGTGCTTCTTGCGGTAACTTTCCAAAAACCGTGCAATACGACCGATCGCATCAGTCAGATCATCCGCGTTGGGCAAAAATACCACGCGGAAATGATCGGGGCTTTTCCAGTTAAACCCCGTGCCTTGCACCACCAAAACTTTTTCGGCTTCCAACAATTCCAAAATGAATTGCTGGTCGTCTTTAATCGGGTAAATCTTCGGATCCAAGCGTGGAAATAAATACAAAGTCGCTTTGGGCTTCACGCAAGTTACACCGGGAATGGCGGTAAGCAACTCATACGCGAGGTCGCGTTGTTTACGCAAACGCCCACCGGGGGCGACCAACTCATCGATACTTTGATGCCCGCCTAGCGCGGTTTGGATGGCGAACTGCCCCGGCACGTTAGAACACAAGCGCATCGAGGCCAAGATGGTCAGACCGTTGATGTAATCTTGTGCGTGTCTTTTTTCGCCGGATAGCACCATCCAGCCGACGCGATAACCGCAGGCTCTATAGTTCTTCGACAAACCGTTTAAGGTGACGAACAACACGTCATCCGCCAGCGATGCCATCGCGGTGTGCGATGCATCGTCGTAAAACATCTTATCGTAGATCTCGTCGGCGAAAATGATCAGCCCGTGTTCGCGTGCAATTTGAATGATCTCTTTAAGGATCTCATCGGAATACAACGCGCCGGTCGGATTATTTGGATTGATGACCACGATGGCGCGTGTGTGCGGCGTAATTTTGCTGCGCATATCGGCCAGGTCGGGATTCCATTCGTCGGCTTCATCGCACAGATAATGACGCGCCGTGCCGCCTGCCAACGTAACTGCCGCCGTCCACAACGGATAGTCGGGGGCGGGCACCAGCACCTCGTCGCCGGTATTCAGCAAACCTTGCATCGCCATTACAATCAGCTCGGACGCACCATTGCCGATGTAAATATCATCCAGACCGACACCTCGGATTTGCTTGGACTGGCAGTAATGCATGATGGCCTTGCGCGGTGCGAACATTCCCTTAGAATCTGAATAGCCGGATGCGTTCGGCATATTCAGGATTACGTCCTGCTGAATTTCTTCAGGCGCATCAAAGCCAAAGGGCGCAAGATTGCCAATGTTCAACTTGATGATACGCTGGCCTTCTTCTTCCATCTGCTTGGCGCGCTCCATCACCGGGCCGCGTATGTCGTAGCAGACGTTAGAAAGTTTGGTCGATTTCAGTATGGGTTTCACGATAGTTCACTCAAAATTTTCTTTAAACAGTTTTTGTTGGGTGGGGCATGCTTTTGGTGCTTACCCGGTTTTAATAAAAATGTAGGTTGGGCTGAATGCAATGAAGCCCAACAGGGTTAGCCGAATTGTGTTGGGCTTCGCCTATTGATTGGCCGTTAGGGTGCATTTGCCACCCGAATACGTTCCATCGGTTTCTTTTGGTCACGCCACTCCTGAAGGCTTATAACGTCATCCGCAATATCATCTACCAATATTTCCCCATTATCGAGACTCACCAAAAATGATTCCCAACGATGAATGTGTGTAGGTTGGTTCTCATAAAAATTAACCGACCAGTATTGCTTTCCGTCTAATATTTCCGGCTCTTCCGGAAAGATAATTATTGAAGCGTGAACCTTTCCTTTTGTTGTGTGCTCAATGTAATTCGACCACGCTTTAATTTCTGGTAGCTCAAAAACCATTGATACTGCCTGTTCCTTTGTGGTTGATGCTGGTATTGCAACTGCGCCCACATTCGAAATTGTTTTAGAGGATGGTGCTGTCGATTTTGTGTCTGAATTTTCTGAGCAGCCAATAATGACAATAAGCAGAACGGCAAGAGCAAATGTAATTTTCATAAGTAACCTGGCTAATGATGATCAGGCGAATATACCCGACAAGTTGATTTAACCGAATACTCCGACAGTTTTGCTTTGCAATTATTTAAATTACTCATACCCATTCTAATCATAATGCACCAACTCATAAGACAACGAAGGCTCCCTGCCTTCCAATAAATCAGTCAAAAACGCCCAGAACACATCCGCGGACGGTGGGCAGCCGGGCAGGAAATAATCGATTTTCACAACCTCATGAATCGGGCGCACTTTGTCCAGCAATAACGGCAATTCAGGATCGCTGGGAATTTGCGGATTCTCCACGCCAAGGCCGTCTAAATAAGACTCTGCCAGACATTCTTCCAACGGGATGAAGTTACGCATTGCCGGTAAGCCGCCGTTAATGGCGCAGGCTCCGACCGCGACCAATATTTTGCAGTTTTTACGAAACTCGCGCAGGGTATGGACGTTTTCGGAATTACATACGCCGCCTTCGATTAAGCCGATATCGCAATTGGTACAGTGTTCGATATCGGTAATCGGCGAGCGGTCGAATTCGACGAGATCGGCCAGCGCTACCAAGCGTTCATCCAGGTCAAGAAATGACATGTGGCAGCCGAAGCAACCGGCCAGTGAGGTGGTGGCGATTCTGATTTTAGCCATGATCTATTTCCTTTGCGAGTGCGCTGGATTCTCCGGCCAGACTGACTTCATTAATCTGCTTATGATCGTAAATGCGCTCGCCAATCGGCACGGAGTAGCCGGTTCGTTTAATCAAAATAGCGCCGGTGGGACAAATATGGGCAGCCTGATCGCTTGCTTCAAGGTCGGTGTCTTTTAATAGTCCGCTTTGGGCATTAACAATCAAATGCTTGTTGATGCCGCGACCGCTGATCGCAAACACATCTTTACCGTCTTTTTGCTGGCTGGCGCGAACGCAAAGCGTGCAAAAAATGCAGCGGTTATGGTCAATCATTACATCGTGATGCGAGGCGTCCATTTCCCGGTGCGGATAAAAATGCGGAAAATGGTTATCGAGCATATTTAAATGATAAGCCACAGCCTGCAATTGACAGTTGCCGGTCTTTTCGCAGGATGGGCAAAAATGATTGCCTTCAACAAACAGCATCTGGGTGATCTTCTGCCGATCGTCATTCAGGTCTTTGGTGTTGTTGAGTACATCCTGACCTTCCGCCGCCGGAAAGGTGCAAGCAGAACACACTCTGCCGTTGACTCTGACCGTGCAAAGTTTGCAGCTGCCGTGCGGGGTGTATTCGGGATTATGGCAAAGATGCGGAATGTAAACGCCTGCCGCTGTCGCCGCTTCCATTATGGTTTGCCCATCTTCAAAAGGGATAGTGTTACCATCGATAGTAATGGTTTTAGTCATGATCACTCCACATCGGTTTGCGCTAAATGCGCGCCTGCATCATCGCGGTTGGCCATACGCCGGGCGGTTTCTAATGCTGCGTCCAAATCAAATCCAGGCTCGTAACTGATAAGTTTCAACTGGCTTTGATACAGTTCGGGATAACGTTCCAAGGTGGTTAAAACCGGATTCGCGGCTGTTTGTCCCAAACCGCAATGGCTATGGGTTTTAACTAATTGGCAGAGTTCTTCCAGCGCCACCACATCACCCGCCGAACCATGACCGTCGACAATTTTATCCAGCTGTTGCTTTAATAAAGACGTCCCGACCCGGCAGGGAGTACAAAACCCGCAGCTTTCATGCGCAAAAAAATGGGTGAAGTTATGTGCAATGTCGAGAATGTTGCGGCTGTTGTTAAAAACGATAAACGAGCCGCCGGTGGCTAAGTCTTCAAACGCCAATTTGCGGTCAAATTCCTGGTTGGAAATAAAGGTGCCCGATGGCCCGCCGATTTGTAATCCCAGTACATCTTCAGCACCGCAATCGGTCAAGATTTCTTGCATGGTCGTGCCAAACGGATATTCGTAAATACCCGGCCTGGCGCAATCGCCGCAGATACTTAGGATTTTGCTACCTTTCGATTTTTGGGTGCCGACACTGGCAAACCATTCGCCGCCGTTAACGGCAATTGCCGCCGCGGCATAAAAGGTTTCAACATTATTAACAACGGTCGGTTTGCCTAGATAACCCTGAGAGACTGGATAAGGCGGGCGGTTGCGCGGAATACCGGCCTTGCCTTCCAGCGATTCGATTAGCGCAGATTCTTCGCCGCAGATATACGCGCCGGCGCCTAAGCGGATTTCAATATCAAAATCCAGCCGATCAAGAATGTTGTTACCCAGCAAGCCGAATTGTCGGCGCTCATCCAAAACGCTTTGCAGTTTATCGACCAGATGCAGATATTCGCCGCGCAAATACAAAAAACCCTGTTTCGCGCCGATGATCGCGGCACACAAAGTCATGCCTTCAAACACCTGATGGGCGTAAGAATTTAACAGCACTCTGTCTTTAAAGGTGCCGGGCTCGCCTTCGTCGGCATTACACACCACATAGCGTTCCGTTTCGGCTTCTTCGGAGCAGAATTGCCATTTCATTGCGGTTTTAAAACCCGCGCCACCGCGACCGCGTAATCCCGATTGATCGATTTCCGCCAGCGTTGCTTTTAAGCCTCTGGCCAACGCTGTTTTAAGCCCCTCGCCATGCACAATCTGCTTATTCAACAATAGGCCCAATTTTTGAATATTATCGTCTACCTGAAAGAACTCAGCGGGCCAGTCAGCCAAGGGGATTTGCTGATCAATCAACTCGGCGATGGCATCAATGCGGGGTTCGTCAAGTCGAGTTAACGCATAACCGTTGACCAGCCCAGCCGGTCCTTGGTCGCACATGCCGGAGCATGAGGTGTTATCCAAACTGACTAAGCCATCCCCCCGAACGCCGCCGACACTCACCTTGAGCTTGCCCACGATATATTCCATCAGGTTTTTTTTGCCCAGCATGTGGTCGGTAATCGAATCGCTAATCAGCAATTCGTATTGGCCGCGCGGGCTGTCGGTAAAAAAGCTGTAAAACTCGACAACGCTGATAATTTGGGTTCTTTGGATTTTCAACAACGGCGCCAATAATTCAATGGCATCAGCCGAAATGTGATGGTAGCGGGCCTGTATTTCTCTTAGAATTTCCAGCAAGTGCGTTGCTTGATATTGATGCTTTGCTGCGAGATTCTGAATAAACTGTTGCATTATCGCTCTGCCTCACTCTTTTTATAAGCTACTGAATGCTAGCTTTATAGCATCAATGTTTCAATAGAATAACTATTTATCTCATTTGCCTATAGGCTTAAAAATTAACAAAGAACATCTTTTAATTACACTCGAAGGGGTTATTCAAGGCATCGGAATGCGCCCTTTTATTGCTCGGCTTGCCAGACAAACCGGGCAAAGCGGCTGGGTGGCAAATACGGCCAACGGACTGTCGATAGCCATTGAAGGCAATGCCGACTTGCAACAACAATTTCTTTACCGCCTGAACAATGACGCTCCGCGGTTGGCCGTTATTGCCTCGCAAACAATCAGCCAACAGTCGCTGGCGCATTTTAGTGATTTTAAAATTAAAGCCAGCGTGGTCGATGGCAAACAATCGGCGTTTGTATTGCCCGATTTAGCTATCTGCCCAGATTGCGTCAGCGATATTTCTAACCCGGCCAGCCGGTTTTACCGTTACCCGTTTACCAGTTGCAGCCACTGCGGTCCGCGCTACAGCATCATGCTGAGTCAGCCTTATGATCGTGAGCGAACCACGATGGCTGACTTCAAGTGCTGTACTGACTGCGAGCACGATTATCGAGCTGTCGATAACCGCCGTTTTCACGCCCAAACCATAGCCTGCCCGAATTGTGGCCCTGCCCTGCAATTACTCGACAATGCTGGCAATACGCTCGCTGAAAATGACGTGTTATTAGCGGCAGCCGATTACTTCCGTGCCGGAAAAATACTGGCAGTAAAAGGTATCGGTGGTTTTCAATTGCTCGTAGATGCGACTAATCAAGAAGCGATTGAACGTTTAAGAATAAGAAAACATCGGCCGCAAAAACCGTTTGCGCTGATGGTTGCGGATTTGGCTGCGGCGCAAGCACTTTGCTTTATCAATGACCTTGAACAACAAGCGCTAAGCTCTTATGCCGCGCCCATTGTGTTGTTGAAAAGGCGTAACGGCACACCGCTTGCCGATGCCGTGCCCCCGGAAAGTGACCTGCTTGGCGTAATGCTGGCCTACTCGCCATTGCATCATTTACTGCTGCATGATGTTGGCGCGCCGGTGGTCGCGACCAGCGGTAATCGCCACAACGAACCGATTTGCATCGATAACGATCAAGCTTTAGAACAGCTTGCCGGTATTGCCGATTATTTTCTGATGCACAACCGCCCTATTCTGCGGCCTTTGGATGATTCAATCGTTCGGCTGATTGGTGACAACATCACCGTGTTGCGCAGAGCCCGTGGCTATGTGCCAACGCCTATCACGTTACAATCAGCATTGCCCGATATGCTGGCAGTCGGCGGGCAATTAAAAAATACCGTTGCCGTCAGCCATGGTAAACAAATCCTCTTAAGCCAGCATCTTGGCGATCTTGATAGCGCGGCAACACAGCAGCAATTTGATGCCAGCATTGCCGACCTGCACGGTTTTTATCAAATCAAGCCGATCAAAATTATGCACGACCTGCACAGCGATTATGCCAGCAGCCACAGTGCAGAACGCTTAGCCCATTCCGTTAATCCGCCGCTAAAAACAGCCGCCGTTCAACATCATTACGCGCATATTTTGTCGTGCATGGCGGAACACAACCTTGAGCCGCCGTTGCTTGGCATTGCCTGGGATGGCTCAGGTCTTGGTAGTGACAACACGTTATGGGGCGGCGAATTTTTGCGTCTGCACGCTAATGGTTTTCAGCGTTATGCGCATTTTCGGCCGTTTGCATTGCCGGGAGGCTACAAAGCGATTCAGGAACCCAGGCGTGCAGCGCTGGGAATGTTGTACGAAATACTTGCAGATCAAGCATTTGACCGCAACGGCCTTGGTTTTTCAGAGCCGGAATTGCAGCTGTTACGATCGGCATTGAGTAAACACATCAACTGCCCAAGAACCACCAGTGTCGGCCGCTTGTTTGATGCGGTCGCCAGCCTGCTCGGCTTATGCCAAATTAATCACTATGAAGGCCAAGCGGCTATGGTGCTGGAAAATTGTACAACTAACTCCATAGCGTCCGATGCGTTTTACGATTTTAAAATAACCGAAACAGAGCCGCTGGTGATCGACTGGCAACTAATGTTGGAACAGTTGTTAGACGATATTCAACATCTGAGTGCGCCAATCATTGCTGACAAATTTCACAACACCCTGGCAGAAATCATTTTGGCGGTTGCTAAGCGCGCCGGTGAGAAGTCGATTGTCTTAAGCGGCGGCTGTTTTCAAAATGCATTATTGGTTGAGAAAATACTCAGTAGATTAAAAACGGCTGGCTTTACTGTGGTTTGCCATGAAAAGATACCCCCCAATGATGGCGGCCTGGCACTCGGGCAGCTTTATGCAACCAAATATATTGGATAACTTATGTGCTTAGCCGTTCCCGGTCGCATTATCAGCCTTTCAAATGACATCGATCCGTTGGCGCGTAAAGGCCAAATCGATTTTTCAGGCATCACCAAAGAAATCAGTCTGGCCTATGTGCCGGAAGCGGGCATCAACGACTACGTGATAGTCCATGCCGGATTTGCCATCTCGGTATTGGATGAAGAAGAAGCCACTGCGACCTTGCAAGCGTTTAAGGAATTAAATGCATTTTGATTATTTAGCGTGGAAACTTTGAAACATAGCCTGGTCCGGGAATGCCGAGCCCCAGCCCGACAAGAGCGTACTGAGCAATCGGTCGAGCTGGGGCACGGCGTTCTCATTCCCAGTTATATTGTAAGGAGTAGGTGCGAATTTATTCGCACTTTGCCTAAGAGAAGGCTAACGATTTGTGCGAATAAATTCGCACCTACAAAATTATCGTTTTTACACATGAAGCACATGAAGACTGCCGGACAGGAGTTCTCGGCATGAAATATCTGGATGAATACCGCGACCCTGCAACCGCCAAAAAACTGGTGGCGGCGATTGCATCAATCACCACCAGGCCGTGGAACATTATGGAAGTGTGTGGCGGCCAAACCCATAGCATCATCAAATACGGCATCGATCAGTTATTACCGGATGCTATCAACTTGATCCACGGCCCCGGTTGTCCGGTGTGCGTGACGCCGCTGGAATATATCGACAAAGCGCTGGCGATTGCGCAACTGCCGGAGGTTATCTTTTGCTCGTTTGGCGACATGCTGCGGGTGCCGGGCTCGCATCATGATTTGCTGGGTTTAAAGGCCCAAGGCGCGGATATTCGCATCGTTTATTCGCCGTTGGAGTCACTGACAATTGCCCAGCAACATCCAGATAAACAAGTGGTGTTTTTTGGTGTGGGTTTTGAAACCACGGCCCCAGCGACGGCATTGCTGGCCTATCAAGCCAAACAATTAGCTTTAAAAAACTTCTCGCTGCTGGTGTGTCATGTGCGCGTGCCGCCGGTGATGGAAGCCTTGTTGAATTCGCCCAATAACCAAGTCCAAGGATTTCTCGGAGCCGGGCATGTCTGTTCGATTATGGGTTATCACGAATATTTGCCGCTTGCCGCGCAATTTCAGATGCCCATCGTCATCACTGGTTTTGAACCCGTCGATATTTTGCAGGGGATTTATCTGTGCATTAAGCAACTGGAAGAAGGCCGATTTGAAGTTGAAAACGAATACCGTCGCGTGGTGAAAGAGCAAGGCAATCTGCCCGCGCAACAGCTGATGCAGAGCGTATTTAATATCGTCGACAGACCCTGGCGCGGGCTCGGCAACATTGCCGCCAGCGGTTTAGCCTTAACCGCCGAATACAACGACTGGAATGCCGAACAGCGGTTTTCAGTCGCTAATATTACTACTCAGGAACCCTCCGAATGCCGCAGCGGCGAAGTGCTGCAAGGCTTAATCAAACCCGCACAATGCCCTGAATTCGGCACCCGCTGCACGCCCGAGCATCCGCTTGGGGCCACCATGGTGTCTTCCGAAGGCGCTTGCGCTGCTTATTTTCGTTACCGTCGTTATCAACATGTCTGATTTAGAACTTAATTGCCCTCTGCCACTGCAATACGAACAAATCGTCATGGCCCACGGCGGTGGCGGCCGGTTGATGCAGCAATTGCTTGATAACATCATCCAGCCGGTTTTTAACAACCCGATTCTTAACCAAAAACACGACAGCGCCGTTGTTAATATCAACGGTTCTAAAATTGCCTTCACCACCGATTCTTATGTGGTCAAACCGCTGTTTTTTCCCGGCGGCGACATCGGCAAACTCGCGGTCTGCGGCACCTTGAATGATCTGGCGATGAGCGGCGCCAAGCCGTTGTACCTGACCTGTTCGCTGATTATTGAAGAAGGCTTTGCAATAACTGACCTTAAGCGCATTGTAGAATCTATGCAGCAAACCGCCGCCCAAGCGGGCGTGCTGATTGTGACCGGCGACACCAAAGTAGTCGACAACGGCAAAGGCGACGGCGTGTTTATCAATACCGCAGGCATCGGCATTATTGCTGACAACGTCGATGTTAATCCCGGCAACATTCAAGTCGGCGACAGCATCATCTTAAACAGCGACTTAGCCAGACACGGCATTGCGGTGATGCTGGAACGCGAAGGGCTAGATTTTGAGCACAGCATCGAAAGCGATTGCGCGGATCTGTCCGGCATCGTTCAGGAGTTGATTGCAGCGGGTATTAACATTCATTGCATGCGCGACCTAACCCGCGGCGGTCTGGCGACAGGGTTGATAGAGCTTGCCACTACGTCGAAGCATCATATTGAAATAACCGAATCAGCGTTACCCATTCATCAAGACGTTAACAGCGCTTGCGAAATTTTAGGATTTGACCCGCTTTATATCGCTAACGAAGGCGCATTGGTATTGTTCGTTCCCGAAAGCCAATCCGCACAATGTCTGGCTATCTTGCACCGGCACCCGCTTGGTGGGCAGGCAATCCAAATAGGCCAGGTAAAATCAACCCATGCCCAAGGCATGGTCACGCTGCAAACAGCCATGGGTATCAGTCGCGTACTGGATTTATTAAGCGGCGAGCAATTGCCGAGAATTTGTTGATTCCATCCATGGTTCGACAAGCTCACCACGAACGGAATCAACAAGTTACTGTCATGCCGCCAATCATTCAATTCGATCACGTATCGGTTTCCGCCCACGAAAAAACGATTTTATCGGACATTAGCTTTAGTCTTTCCGCCGGCGAAAAAGCGGTGTTATGCGGCAAATCCGGCTCGGGTAAAAGTAGCGTGCTTAAAACCTTGTTGGGTCTGCTGCCGATAAAACGAGGCACCGTTTATTTTCAGCAAATCCCGCTAACGCCCGCCTCCGTGCAAACGATTAGAAGCTGCGCCGCTTACATTGGACAAGAGCCCATGCTGGGTGCTGACAACGTGCGCGATGCCCTGCTCTTGCCTTTTCAGTTTAAAGCCCACCGCGGCCATCAACCCACAGAAGCCCAGCTGATTGAGGTATTGCAACGCCTGAAGCTGCCCGCTGACATTTTAAAACAACAAAGCAGCCGTATTTCCGGCGGTGAAAAACAGCGCATTGCACTGGCTCGCGGCTTGTTATTGGGCAAGACTTTGTATTTGCTGGACGAGGTCACCAGCGCTCTGGATACGGAAAGCAAACAAGCCGTGTTCGAAGTGTTTTCTGATCCCGCTCTGACCGTGCTTTCGGTCGCTCATGATCCCGAATGGCTGGAGCGCTGCAACATTATTTTTGAACTGGAAGCGGGTCGATTGATTGAGGTAACGCGCCATGGCAACACTTGATATTCAACTGCCGCAGATGGCGTTGCTTTACGGCCTGTGCCTGCTGCCGATTTTACTGCTCTGGCTGATTGGCCTGCGCTTAAGCCGGGATATTGGCATCAGTATTCTGCGCATGACCATTCAATTAGCGCTGGTCGGCATCTACTTAAAAACGCTCTTCGACCTGAATAATCCCTGGCTGAATGGCTTATGGATACTGGTGATGCTGATAGTCGCCGATTTAAGCATCTTGCGCCGTGCCGGTCTAAAAGCGCGTTATTTTGCGCTAGCCACCTTTACCGCAATTGCGTCCAGCATCCTGTTTTCCACGGCCTATCTGGTCATTCTGGTTATCCAACCAACACATTATTACGATGCTCGTTATATCGTGCCGTTGGCAGGGATGATTCTTGGTAACTGCCTGCAAGGCAATGTCATCGCATTGGAACGTTTCTATTCAGCCGTGCGCAAAAACGAAAACGAATACGCAACTTTTTTGATGCTGGGCGCGACCCGCTGGGAAGCGGTGCGGCCGTATTTTCGGGAAGCCATCAAAGCCGCCATCAACCCAACTATTGCAGGCATGGCCACCATGGGCTTGGTCTCGCTGCCGGGCATGATGACCGGGCAAATTCTGGGAGGCAGCGAACCAGGACTAGCCGTTAAATACCAAATCGCCATCATGATTTGCATCTTCACCAGCACCACCATCGCCGGCATTATTAACCTAAAACTCAGTGTGGCAATTGCCTTCAACGCCTATGATGTTTTGAGGGATGATGTGATTAAGAAACCTTGATTGGCTACGCACTTGTTGGGGCAGCCTACGCGGTTGCCGTTGCCGACAACCGCATCTCGCCCGGATTAATACCTGCCTAAATCGTTAATTGCATCGACTACCATGCCCGAGCCGATGGCAATCATCAAAATATCAGATGCTACACGCACAAATCGATACCCTGGAGGCGGCGGCCCAAAATTACCCAGCACTGCCGGAGGCAAGTCATAAAAAACCACATCTCTAGGTAAAGGACGGCCTATCGCCCATTTTTTTGCCTGACCGGGAGGCATACAGCCATTGTGCTTCTTGGCCAGGCCAGGCGGGCAACGACCGGTAGATTGATATTCGCCGGCATAGTAGTCACGGATAACAGCTCGGTGCCGGTCGATGAAATGACTATCGCCGCTAGAACTGGGTCTATCGCTGTCATGCCGTTCATCTCGATCCTGATGCCGTTCATTTTGCTGATGTTTATCTTGCTTACCGTCATGTTTACCACCGCCCCCAGTCCATGACGGCTTGTCTGCCATTGCCGAAGTCGCGCTTAACATCGCAGCGGTAAGCAAAATCTGCCCGGTTAATTTTGAAATTTTATGTAACGTCATAACTTGCCACCCCATTATCTGCGTGAATAAAAATTGCACATTAATTATGGCTTATATTGATAACCGAGTATGTCCGGTAACGCACAGATGTTGCCGAACATACTTGAAACTTATGGAATACGGGATTTCCAGCGCGCTTGTTGACTATAACCATCAGGCATACACTTAAGCCGTATACATCCGCAGCGAGAAAAATATCATGCTACAAGGTTCAGTTTTTATTACCAATAAAACACAAGCAGTACGCTTGCCGGTTGAAAACGCCTGGGATAGTTTCTTTTTGACTGACGAAAAAGTAACAGACGATTTTCTTACCGAGCGGGCAGAACAAACAGAATCCATTCGGAAAGAATTTTAATTCTGAAATATAGGCTTACCAATATTGTTATTTATGTTGATAAGCACATCCTTTCGCTCAGATACCCCTACCGTCAAATTCATCTTGTAACGTACTCACAAACGGAGCACAATTTTGATAAATAAACCGTCATGGTGTTTCTGATGAAAAATACTACCGCTAAAGAAAGCCGCCTTAATATTCGCTGCGATGTGCGGGCACGAGAGCTACTCGATAAAGCCGCTACATACACACACGTCAGCATTTCAGAATTTGTTCTGTCCAACGCGTTAGCTTCCGCCGAAAAAGTGGTGCAGGCGCATGAAAACATAACCTTACAGCCAGATGATTTTCGAGCCTTCCTGGCAGCACTTGATGCTCCAACTGAGCCCAATCCGGCATTGGAAAAAGCTTTCAAACGCCATTCGGAACAGGTTGCCAGGTAACGTTGTAAGTGGAGACGATTTACCATATCCGCCCCTTTGATAATACGGTTGATACAGCATCCTTTAGCTGTGGGCAGCCAGCACTCGATGAATACATTCGCCGCTATGCTTCGCAAGATGTCAGACGAAATGTTGCCAGGGTATTTATGGCGACACCGGAACATGATCCCAAGCAATTGGCAGGATTTTTTACCTTGAGTGCAGGTAGCGTCAGTTGCGCTGACTTACCGGCGTCATTGGCTAAAACGCTACCCCGCTACCCTGTGCCGGTAGCACTTATCGGACGACTTGCTGTAGCCACCGACTGTCAAGGAAAAGGACTAGGATCAATTCTGTTGGCAGATGTCTGTCAGAAGATAACCAAAGCTAGCGCAACGCTGGCGGTGGTTGGAATTGTTGTAGATGCTAAAGACTTAACTGCTGCAAGTTTTTACAGGCATTTTGGTTTTACGCCTTTGCTGGGTCGGCATGATAGGTTGCTGTTGTCGGCAACAATGTTTCGCGTTTAGCTCGCATTGTTTGTGATGGGCTTTTGATGCGGATTAGCGTACCTCATAGAAGTTGTGAAAGCTTATTCACTTACGGAATAGAGGTAACTTTCTGTGGTAATGATAATTTTTCAAAGAAATCCATCAGTTCATGCACTCTGGTACTTGGATTCATTTCCCCGCTCGATTTAGCGTCGGTGAGCACCTTAGCGGCTATTACACGCGCCTTTGCAAACCGGTTTTCCTGTAGTAATAACGCAAAAACACCCTGATCTAAACCTTTGTCGTAATTTTCCAGCCCAGAATGAGTACGTAAATCTTTGATGAGCATATCTCCAGCCGAATGCTTGCCCGCTGCTGCATAAGGTTTGCGACTGTAACCAAAATGCAGCAACAACCAAAATTCAAAACATGGATACGAGGCAATGATTTCGACTTTTTGGGAACTATTGGCTAAATTAAGAGCTTCGGTAAATGTTTCGTGAGTGTCCCTGTCAATCGCACAAAAAACTTTATCGAATTTTCCTTGGCGACGAATCGCTTCCCTAACAATATTCAACGGATCAGTTTTTCCGCAGTGGGTAATTTCCACTACTACTTTGACACGAAAATGCAGACATGCATCTTCTAAATAACGTTTTCCAGACTTACTGTCTTCGCAAATTACCAATACCGTAGGCTGCGGCTTATAGCAAGGTTTTGGTCGACTAAATGAAGCCGCATTACGCGCCATTTTCAACCCCTGCGCACAAAAGGGAGGCCACGGTAGCGGCCTTCGTAATAGCGTTTTTCCAAATCCTCGCTTTCACGACCTTCAAAATCGTGGATAGATCGCAATTGTGTTGCGCCGTTGGCGTCTCGCTCGGTCAGCCAGAATTGGTCGCGGCGTAATAGTTTTGCATCCATAAGATGGGTGTCGTGCGTGGTAAAGATAAGCTGAGCAGGTGAGGCTGATTTAAGATGTTTTGCTACCAAAGAAGCAACAATCTCGGGATGAAGACTACTATCCAGTTCGTCGACTACCAAAGCAGTACTTTGCGTTATAAGTCTCGTTTGATCATGCAGGCTCCAAGGCAACCAAAATCCGATTAGGTTTTTAGTACCCTCCGATTCCTCACGAAAATCAAATTCAGCCTCTCCTAATGCCGTTCGATGAGTCAATACTGTTTTACTTTTCGATTTCTCACTTCTTGATTGCAGCAAACCAGTTGATATGGGGTCTGCTAAATTGGGTTCTATATGATCAAAACGAATATTGGTTACTGGTATATCTACATCTTCCAGAAATAATGAAAGTTCTTCTGCAAAAGATATGTCTGCTTCAGCGCGCTGCTGGCTAAGTTCAGCAAGTGCCAACATACTAGTATTACCGAAAAAAACCATAAAACCGGCATGCAGCCATTTCAAAGGGTCTCTCAATTGATTCATGTCCTCGCTACTATTTGCTACAGCTTGCGTAATAAACAACACCTGTGGCCCAGTGGATTTTCTCCACAATTCATGCAAATCTTTTCCGCCTTCCAGCTGCCGCCCAAAAGTGTATTCGTCGCGGGAAGATAAGTGACGGCGCTCATACAAGAGAGTTTCCTTTCCTTTTGGAAAAGAAACCAGACGCTCTTCGATAATTCGTTGCTGGGTTAACGCTAACTCAAACGCATAGCGTTGTTCTGCAAAAATAAAGTGTAACTCAATGCGACTGGGTTGATCGGCCAATTGCGGGTCAAAACGGAATGGGGAAACAGGTAATGGAGTAAATTGAGCACTAGGTTGGCGATTAACAACATCTCTAACGATATCAAACGCTTTGATTAAATTGCTCTTGCCAGACGCATTTGGCCCATAAATGGCTGCAACTTTTAGTAAGTCAGGAAGTTTTTCGCCTTTAACAACAGGTTTGAATACATTATCACCCTTCTTTAATCTAGGTGCCGCAACCATAGAAAAAGTCTGCTTTTCGCGGAAAGAGCGATAGTTACTGATAGAAAATTCGATTAACATGCAGAAATCTCGCAGTTATATGGTTAATTTTTGATATTAATATAGCTTTTTTAACATTATCTGCATACTTTCTACATTATAAGACAAATTCTTTTCTCTCCTTTTGATTCACTTTGATAGTGATGATTATTCTATTTGGTTTAACGAAACTGTTGAAACCCGCCCAGAACGATAAAATGGCCGCCAGTTAATTAATAAGCAAAACTTAACCAACAATGTTGCATATATCCACCCAAGTCAGCATTCCCGACAACGAAATCGAAATTTCCGCCATTCGCTCTCAGGGCGCGGGCGGTCAGAATGTCAATAAAGTATCGACGGCTGTGCATTTACGTTTTGATATTAGCGCGTCGTCCCTGCCTGATTTTTATAAAGAAAAGCTGCTGACTTTAAGTGACAGCCGACTTTCAAAGGATGGGGTGATTGTCATCAAGGCGCAGCAGTTTCGCACTCAGGAAATGAACAAAGAAGATGCCTATAACCGGCTACGGGAGTTGATTCTGAGTGCGACTATTGTGCAGAAGAAGCGCAAAGCCACAAAACCCACTAAAGGCTCAAAGCTGAGGCGTTTGGATGGCAAAGCCAAGCAAGGGAAACTGAAGGCGTTGAGAGGGAAAGTTGATTTGCACTAATGTTTGCGCGTTCATGGTTCGACAAGCTCTCGGCAACTGCTCCATGCGTCGCCTACCAACAGTAGGCGCATTAGGCGAAGCGCCTACTGTTGGTGCCCTACCTCCTGCATGCCCGATGAAGCGGGGCAGGCTCTCCCTGCAGTC
>Ga0208751_100284_pt1 | contig 16511 bp, 15 predicted proteins | sample LakWasMet22_HOW5_2_FD_183868 | JGI IMG/M metagenome (GOLD analysis project Ga0208751, IMG submission 183868) | Freshwater sediment methanotrophic microbial communities from Lake Washington under simulated oxygen tension - Sediment Metagenome... | ecosystem: Environmental > Aquatic > Freshwater >... | reverse complement strand
CGACCGATCTGGCCTTGGCCGGCACGATCGTGTTGTTCATCGTTTCGGCCCTGGTCACGCTGCTGCTGCCGACCCAGGCGGCCAACCCTCCTGCCACCGGTTCGAAAATCCTCGAATTCGGCCGGCAGATGGGCCAGTTCTTTACGACGCCGCGCTCGCGTTTTTCGATGCTCGGTGCATCCCTGTTCTGGGCCACCGCGGCGACCTTGCGCGTGTTGATCGTGGCCTGGGCGCCGGTCGTACTGGCGCTGAACAACGCGACCGAAATTGCCGAACTGACGCTGTTTCTCGCGGTCGGCATCATCGCGGGATCGGCGCTGGTGCCGCGCATGATTCCGCTCGAACATCTGCGCCGCGCGCGTCTGCCGGCTTATCTGATGGGGCTGTTCATCATCGGGCTTAGCTTTGCCGACAGCCTGTGGCCGGCGCGCGGCACGCTATTTTTTGTCGGCATGATGGGTGGCATGTTCATCGTGCCGGTCAATGCGGCGCTCCAGGAACTCGGCCAGCTCAGCATCGGCAGCGGTGCGGCGGTCGCCTTGCAGGGCTTTTTTCAAAATCTGACGATGCTGCTCGCGGTCGGCGGCTATACCGTTGCCGCCTCGCAAAATGCCGATCCGGGGATTGCGATCCTGGTGCTGGGCGGCCTGGTGTTTGCGGCCACCTTCCTGGTCTCCTGGCATCTGCCCGATAACACCATGAACCCGTTCAAAAACCGCCGTTAGACATAGAATGGTTTGCCGCCGCCCTGCCCCGGTCTTCGTCGACCTTGAACAACAGCAGCAAGCCGAGCACAAAAAAGGCCAATGTCGACAACAGCGACAGGCGGTGGTTACCGCCGCTCCAGTAATTGATCAGGCCGTAACTCAACGGCCCGACGATCACCGAAAGCCGGTTGACCAGTCCCCACAAGCCCAGGAACTCGCCGGCCCGCTCGGCCGGTGAAAACTTGCTGACCAAGGCGCGGCCGACCGCCTGACTCGAACCCATCGCGACCCCGATCACATTGCCGACGATCCACATGTCCTCCCGCGTCTCGGCAAAATAAGCGCCGATCAGCGCGGCAATCCAGATCACTAATGTGATCGCGAGGGTCGTAGACGAACCGATCCGGTCCTGCAATTGCCCGCAAAGCAGCGCTCCGACCGCAGCAGTCACATTGATCACCATGACCAAAACGATCAACGAATGGGTATCGAAACCCATCACTTGCTGCGCATAAATCGCCGCCAGCACGATCACCGCGCTGACGCCGGACTGATAAACCGCCATGGTGATCAAAAACCAGATCAGATCGCGAAAGCGCCGGGCTTCCTGGAGGGTATGCCGCAAACGGCCGAAACTTGCCGCAAACAAGGCCCAGCCCAAAGGGACAGATGACGGTATGGCGCGCTCCTTGAGCCAGAGAAACGTCGGCATGGCGGCCAGCGCAAAAATGGCGGCGGTAATCAACAACGTACCCGGCACCGCTTCGGCTTCGGTCATACCTTGATGCTTCGCCCAGGTGATATAGCCGAGGCAGAACAGCAGAGTCAAAAGCCCGCCAACATAGCCGAGCCCCCAGCCATACCCCGACAGCCGTCCCATCTTCTCTTCGGTCACCAGTTCCGGCAAAAACGCCGCGACCAGATTTTCGCCATACGCAAACATCACCGACGACAGCATCACCAGCACCATGCCAAGGGGGTAATCGCCGGGACCGACCAGGGCCAATAACGCGGTCATCAAAATACAGCCAATCGATGACAACAGCAGCAAGCGTTTCTTGCAGGCCCTGACATCCGCAAGCGCCCCGACCAGTGGGGCGCTGAGCATCACGATAAAATTCGCGAAACCGACCGACAGCGACCAGAGCAAAGTCGCCAATCCCGGCGAGACACCCGCTGCGCCGCCCGCGACCACGGCGACAAAATAGGTGCTGAAAATCGTCGTCTGCACGACGGTCACGTATCCCGAATTCGCAAAATCGTAGAAAGCCCACGCAATTAATTCCCGGCGGCCGGCATGGCCGATCGCGTGATTATCTTGGTCTGAAAATTGTTCGTGCATGCGGATGATCCCTGAATAAAAAGCGTTATCAGGGATATTATCCGCCTTTAGGCCTCAACTTTGAAATCCTAAGCGTGGAGGGACGAGTCCAGCGCCACGCCCCTTTAATTCAAATCGAAAGTGAATGGCATCCTGTATTCAAGACTCACGTCGGGCGCGTCATTAGTCGTGCCTATCGATAAAGATAAGTTGTGCGTGGATTTTTTGGAATACTTGTAGGAGTAGCCGACCAGGAGTTGTCCGATATCCAGGGTACTGCCTGTAATGGTATTTCCATCCAGATCGGAGTCAAAAACATGCCTGTGTTGGTAACCTAAACTAAATGACGACCGTTCATTAATGCCAAATCCCAAGCCAAAGCTTAAACCTATGGTATCCCCCGGATCGAATTTACCCGCATTGGTACTGGTTTCGGCGTTGTAGTTGTAACTTATATTTCCGTAAAATACCGCCGGATCCGTCGGATAGAGCGCGGTAATGCTGGGTTGAACGCTGAAGTAGCCGGCGCCTGTCGGCATTTCTGCCGGAAATGAAAAACCTGGAATCCCGACGGCTTGAACTAATGGAATGTCGAATGGGCTTTTTCCAGTGGGTGCCGTCGCAAGCAAGTTGGCGATAAAGATCGGCAAGCCATCGGACCCGCTGTTAAGCTGATAGCGGCCGGCAAATTGAAGATCGCCAATATCGCTTCCGTCCGTGTTGAACGCTTTATCAATGGCGGCTTGTTCCAGTAATGGCCGTGCGCGTTGTTCTTGAGTGCGGTAGACATAAGGCGCTCTGAATTCAAGCTCCAAACGATCCGTGAGACCATAGCGAAAGCCCAGAAAACCCATCAAGGTATGCTGTTTAATCTGGCGAACATCAATCAGGCCAATGGCAATAGCCGGAAGAAACGTATAGGCATCTAGGAATACCCGGTTATTATCGTAGTAGCTATAAAACAGTGACGGCTCAACAACCAAATTGTTTTTTCTGGTCAACACGCCGCCAACCGTTTGACTGACTCTGGGAATTTCGGGCGGCCTAGGTTTTTTGGTTTCCGGCGGTGGCTGACCCACAGGCCGGGATGGAAGCCGATCAGGCAATGCTGACTGTGCATTAGTATTTCTTGCCGCAACGACTTGAGGCCCATTTGCTGCTTGTTTTACAGGGGGCTGATTCTGTACGGTCTGATTAGCCAAAGCATCCAGCCGCAATTTCATTTGCTCCAGTTGTTTGCCTTGCTCGACAATAATCTGCCGTTGTCTTACAAATTCCTTTTGCTGCTCGGCAATCAGTTTTTTATATTGCGCCAAGTCGTCATTTTGCGCGCCGGCTTCCGCATAGCTCCTGTTCACAAAAAAAAACAGCAGATAAAAAATAACTCCCTTAATAGCTCTTCGTAGAAGAAAATCACTGCTTACGAATTTAATCTTCATACTATTTATTCCATTTTTGATATTAAAAAATAAAAATTAAATTACCAACTATTTCACTCGGACTTGAATTTTGTGATTGCAGTTATTTTAATAAAACCTTAAGGTAAAATTATATATCAAGCCCATTTTGTTTTGCAATAAAAGCCTATTGATGTCGTAATTTTCTAGAGAAAAAAACAAGGCGATAGTGAATTGACAAAAGCCAGTACCATCCTGTTTTGTGTCAACTGGGTTGTAAGGCATGAGGCGTTAGCGGTTAAAATGATGGGCGCTTCTCGTTTTCATCGCCGTGCATCATGTCAAATTGTATTGTGCTTTAACATTATTTTCCGCTTCGGATCTACTAAAGCCCCGTACCCTTACGGCATCACGAGCGCTGGCCAGGTTGAAGCGTAGATAAACCCCAAATTGTGATGTGGGAAAGAACTCCGTTTCCGCCCCCCTCGCTCTAAATATAATGAGCCCCCTGGGTTGCCTTACATGCCAGGCAAGACCAAATTATTAACAATAGCCCCGCCATTGTTTAAATTAAAATCCCTAACGTTGCTCACCGTTAAATTAAGTTGAGTCAGAGCACTGATAGTTTGATTATCCAGGTTGTTCTGGATAACGGTACCCAGTCCTGACATGCTCAAGCCAGGATTTTGGATAATGTTGCCATTCTGAATCAATGCCACATTGCCCGGTAACTCGAAAAAAGATGAAGACACTACAGCGCCATTCAACGATATGATTCTTTCCAGACTAAAATCGATAGTGATTCCGTTTGGCAGTACAAACCCGCCTCTTAACTGATCCAGTTCGCTGTCGGAAGCGCGCTCCCAGTGCTCAAACGGGTGGTCTGCAAGAGTTGGCGTTGCATCCGCAAACACTTGACTCGCCATGCCGGCAAGGCCCCAGACCATTATCCGACAAACCGTCCTTATGAATTTATAACAGCCGCTAGATTTATTTACATTCATGTCAAATACGCCTCGCATCAAAAATCCCTAACATTAGGTTGCAGCAAATTGAATTGACCCAGACTGCTTCGGTCAACGGCAGACTCTAACGGTGCCTTGACCCGCAACGCCCACTCTTTCTTATCTTGAAAATGACTCGCCCCCATATCCTGTTTGTCATAGATTAAAAATAAAATACGGTTCTGCCACATGTCTTCGAACTCATCGCGGGGAATGGCTTTGACACCCACCGCGGGATCTCCCACCAAAACATCTCGCTCATCGAGGCCTTTGATAATAACGAAATGCATGTAACCGTTCTTATTAATGATGGTCATCGCCGGAGCGTTGGCGGTAACCAGTTGATCCAAATTAATTTTGAAACCATCGGCGCGATAACCCCGTCTTTCCAGGTAAAGTTTGATATCCAGTAACGAAAAACCCAGTTTTTGAATCTTCTTCTGGTCGCCTTTCTGGTACATATCGACAAACACGCTTTGCTCAGTAACAGGATCGTCATAGTGAAACGTGAGCAGGCTTGCCAGCGCTGCCGAACCACAGCTGAAATCGTACTGTTGCTTGTATACCGTCTTGAAGCGCAGCTCCAAAAAAGTGGTCATGGGTACGTCATAGTTGCCGCCGCCAGCAATGCCGTTTACATTGATTGACCCGGCATTGCTGGAAAAAGCGGGTAACGCGAGCAGCAAATATCTGGCAAAAAATCGTTTCATGTTGTTCCATCTAACCTGGACGGCGTTAAGGCCTGATCGTTACACTCACGATAGTGGAATCCTGAATGATGACGTTGTTACCGCTGTTTTGAATCACGCTGGCAATGCCGCTGACATGGGTAAATGAGCCATTATCGATACTGTTGAAACCGTTCACATTGTGGTTGGCATTGCCGTTGATTGTGGCTTGAAGATCCTGGATATTCAGCAACGCCATATCAAACCCTTCTCGGCCCCTTGCATTATCCAGTTCATCCGGTAACGCTTTTTCGGCCGTAGCAAAGAGGATCTGCCTTTCCTCATTTTGAACGGTATCGGCTGTTACCGGCTGGGTCTTCATTATCATTATAAGTAACGTCAACAAGGTGCTTTTTAGTATCGTTCCCATCACGTTCTCTCCTCATAATTGATGCGTTGTCAGTCAATAGCCGGTGAACGAATGACTCATTCACCGGCCCACCGAAAATTTATTAATTCAAACAATTAATAAACATTAAGGCTACTGACCAACCGTTGCCGTGCCTTGGGTAACATTGACAGTACCGTCAACTAAGACAGATTGTTGCGCCAAACCGGTGCCCGAATTTTGGAAGACTTGGGTCACACCCGCGTTTCCAACGACCGAGCTGTTCATCGTGTTATCCCCCACAGGTATGGCTGCCAATTGCAATCCTCCGGTTGTGTCACTAGCAGGGATACCCGTGACAGAACCATCCAGAAGTTGATTGTTAACTTTGTAGTTACTGGTGGCATCACCATTAATTGCCTGTGCATTACCGTAGCCATCTTGGTACGCTTCGACATATTGCGCGGTAGCGTCGCCAATGTTGGTTGCCGCTGAACCGGCTGCTGACGCTGATGAGCTGTGTGCCGTAGCGTCTCCATTATTGGTTGCTGCATTGCCGTATCCGTACGCATCTGAAGTGTGCGCAACAGCATTTCCAACATTGGTTGATGCCGAACCTGTGCCTGATGCGTGTGAGTCTTCAAGCGTATTGGTAGAAGTCGCCGAGCCACTGCCATTGTTTGCGGTACCATTGTCGCTAGCCGCCGCAATGCCATTCAAACCATCACTGTTGTCAGTGTTGTTGCTGTCGTGGGTAGAAGTTGCCGAGCCACTGCCATTGTTTGACGTACCATGTTCGCTAGCTGCCGCAATGCCAGCGTAACCATCACTGTTATCAGTGTTGTTGCTGTCGTGGGTAGCAGTTGCCGAGCCACTGCCATTGTTTGAAGTACCCCCACTAGATGCCGTCGATTGGCCATTTGCTCCATCTAGACTATTGTTGCTATAGCTGGAGTCCGAATTGGTAGAGTTTGCCGAGCCACTGCCATTGTTTGACGTTCCATTTTCGCTAGCCGCCGCAATGCCATTCAAACCATTACTGTTGTCAGTGTTATTACTATGGCTGGTGTCTGTATTGGCAGAAGTTGCCGACCCACTGCCATTGTTTGCCGTTCCATTTTGGCTAGCCGTCGGAGAACCTTGGAGACCATTACTGTTATCAGCCCAAGGGTTATTGCTATGTTCTGTTGTGGTGACATCGCCGACAGTAGATGTGCCGCTTTCGCTCGCCCCAGCATTACCGTTACCCTGACCGGCGGACGCATCAACACTGGCAGATGACGCGTTGCCGTCGCTTTGTGAAAGGTCAATAGTAGGATTAGCCCAAGCGCTGGAAACAGTACCTAAAGCCAAAAGAATACTAGCAGCCAAGATTTTTTGCTTAAATTGTTTCATAGCTATTACTCCAGAATTAAAGTATAAAATCCCATCGGATGTTTTATCCGACGATGACTGGCACACGCCATCCCACCATAATTTAAAGCGGATCAGGCTGGCTGTTACCGGCGGCTAGTATCATTCAATTGCATCTCAAAATTCCATAGAGCCAATCTTAAAATTCAATTAAAAACACTTTAGAAAGTGTGCTTTTTCGTTATGTGTATGGACTTTGTACGGCGGCATAGGAACATAGAAATACCCATGCATGGAGAACCGCTGTGCGATATGCCGAGTAAAATAAGTACATGGATCATGGAAGGCAATGAATACCCTGATTAATTCTTTGAAACATTCAGCCTGTATCCAAAGCCTTTTATCGTCAAAATCAGTTTCTGGTTATCATGGACATTTTCTATTTTTTTTCTTAGCAAGTGAATGTATTGATAAAGATCCGATTTTGTGGCTCTATCATTTTTAGGCCAAAGATATTTTATAATTTCTTCAGGCGTAAAAATACGATCAAGATCCGTTGACAAGTATTCAATCAGATCGAACTCCTTGGGAGTCAAATCAATTTTATGCCCCTTTAAAAACAAACTTTTATTGCGGGAATCAATATGGAACTCAGCCAATTCCATGTTGCCGGCAGCATGATGCGGATAGGCAGGATCCCGGACTTCTATTGCTTTACTTTCATCGTAACGACTCTCATTGAATCGAGTGTCCAACCTTCTATCGGGAAACACACGCCTTTCTGAATTTATTCTTCTTTCGGTAAAACAACTTCCGCATAAAACGGTTTTTTTAATAAAACTGTCAATCTCGACAATATCCAATGGGTTATTGATGATCATATCGATCCATGCCGGTGTCTCTTCCAAGGCTGTGTCGCATGATTTTCCATTCAGACCACATATTTTTATCTCCCTGCTTTTGCAGGCCTGCCTTAATAAAGCTGCCTCATGACTCATATCTTCTGTAGCGTTTATCAAATCCAGCGGAATAAAGATTAATTCAGGATTAAAAGAAGCGATTTCATTGATTCCATCTATATCGAATGACGCTTCTGTCATCTGAATATTATTTGAGTAACAGTAACCTTTAAGCATAAATAAAAAATATTGATCATTATAAAAATTCATAATTTTTCTGATTTCCTGCATATTTCTTCTTCCTTGTTATTTTAAAAATTATTTAATCAATGCGCTTGACTTTACGTTAATTTTTTACAAATCAGCCGAACAGGATGGGCGTCGGCTCACCCCTATAGCTTGAAATTATCGGGTAAAGTTACTGATGGGTTAAATACTATCGCCGGAAATTTCCCTTCTCGTTCCGTGATGAAATAATATGCTCATTCCGCATGGGCCTTGGTCCATCCTCAATGTTGGATATTCTGTTCAACGTTACCGCACCATTACGGAGACGCTTGTTTCGCGGTAATTAAAAAATGATTCCTCAGTTACCGGATAGAGATCGAAGACGTGTGTCTGACAGAGTGGGTAAGGACGGTATGGTAATTCTCAACATCATGGGCAAGATTGGAAACTTGATCTCCTATCCAGGTATCCTAGGCGTAAAGTCTGACACGAACCTATCGGATAAATTTTATTGAACTCCCTTATACACCGTGAAAGGTGAAAACATAATACGTATGAATACTTATAAGTCGTGTGGATAAGTCCTCGTCAATGCTAAACAGTTTGATTCGGGGCCGTGTAGCAATGTCGAAGAAAGATAGGCATGCGGAAGCGCCTGTATTATTCTAGGAAGCGCGATCGAGCTTCGTGATCAGTGTCGGCGTCGACTATGCAACATCGAAAGATGCAGAAACTTTGTATAAATAGGCTTGACTTTTGATGATCGGTAAAAAAACTTCGGCAAAATCAGACATGCCTGCGTGGCACGCGCTTTCGACCGATGCCGTGTTCCAGGCCCTGGACAGCGGCACGAAAGGGCTCACCGAGCAGGAAGCCAGACAGCGACAGAAGCAGCACGGCTACAATCGGCTGACGCCGGCAACACGCACTGGCACCCTGAAGCGCTTTTTGCTGCAGTTTCATAATGTGCTGATCTATGTCCTGCTGGTCTCGGCCGGCATTACCGCGGCAATCGGACATTGGGTGGACAGCGCGGTGATCCTCGGCGTGGTCCTGATCAATGCGCTGATCGGTTTCATTCAGGAAGGCAAGGCGGAACATGCGCTCAATGCGATCCGCAATCTGCTGACCTACGAGGCGATGGTATTGCGCGACGGCAGGCATCTCAAGATTCCCGCGGAAGAACTGGTGCCGGGAGACGTCGTCAGCCTGGAAAGCGGCGACAAGGTGCCGGCCGATTTGCGTCTGTTGCAGGTCAAAAATTTGCGCGCCGACGAGTCGATGCTGACCGGCGAATCACTCCCGGTCGAAAAAAACATGGCGTCCTCCGAAGATCATGCCGCGCTGGGCGACCGCTTCAGCATGGCCTATTCGAGCGCGCTGATCACTTACGGCACCGCGCACGGCATTATCGTCGCGACCGGCGACAACACCGAGATCGGCCGGATCAGCTCGCTTTTGCGCACAGTGCCGCAATTGACCACGCCGCTCTTAAAGCAGATTGCCGGTTTCAGCCGCTGGCTGACCGTCGCGATTCTGATCCTAGCGCTGGCCGCCTTTGGCTACGGCTGGTTTATCGGGCATTCATCGCTGCAAGACCTGTTCATGTCGGCTGTCGGCATTGCGGTGGCCGCGATTCCCGAAGGCCTGCCGGCGATCGTGACGATTACGCTGGCGATCGGCGTGCAGCGCATGGCCGCGCGCAACGCGATCATTCGCCGCCTGCCCGCGGTCGAAACGCTGGGCTCGGTGACCGTGATCTGTTCCGACAAGACCGGCACCTTGACCTGCAACGAAATGACCGTCGAATCGATTTCTGTGAACAACGAAGAGTTCACCGTGGAAGGGGCCGGTTACGACCCACATGGCGATTTTAAACTGGCAGGACTGAGTGCAAGCGTCAACGATTATCCCGAGCTGCGGGAACTGCTGCGCGCGGCGGCGCTCTGCAACAATGCACGGATCGAGCAAGCCAACGGCAACTGGCGGCTGCACGGCGACCCGACCGAAGGCGCACTGATTACGCTCGCGCACAAGGCCGGGCTCGATCCGGACTTGCTGAACCAGGAAATGCCGCGTACCGACAGCATCCCGTTCGAAGCGGAACACCGTTATATGGCAACGCTGCACCACGATCATCTCGGTCATGCGTTCATGTTCATCAAAGGCGCACCGGAGCGGATACTGACGATGTGCAGCCTCGAGCGCCACCATGGCGAGGATCGGCCTATTCGGGTCGCGCACTGGCACCGCGTGTTGGACCAGATCGCAGGCCGCGGTCAGCGCTTGCTGGCGATTGCGTTCAAGACCGAACCTGCGACCCGAAGCCAAATCGAGTTTGCCGATGTCGAGAACGGCCTGACCCTGCTCGGCGTGGTCGGCATGATCGACCCGCCGCGCCCCGAAGCGATCGATTCGGTCCGGAAGTGCCAGAAGGCCGGCATCCGGGTCAAAATGATTACCGGCGATCATGCGGCGACGGCCTCTGCAATCGCCGCCCAACTGCATATCGGCAATGGTTCGGTGCTCAGCGGCGCGGACATCGATCGACTCAGCGACGACGAACTGAAGGTTGCGATTCGCGATGTCGATGTGTTTGCCCGCACCAGTCCCGAAAACAAACTGCGCCTGGTCAGCGCGTTGCAGGCGGACGATCAGGTGGTCGCGATGACCGGCGACGGCGTCAACGATGCGCCGGCGCTCAAACGCGCCGATGTCGGGGTGGCGATGGGCAAGAATGGCACCGAGGACGCGAAAGAAGCCAGCGAAATGGTGCTGGCCGACGACAATTTCGCCTCGATCGTGCATGCGGTCGAGGAAGGACGCAGCATCTACGAAAACCTGAAAAAATCGATCATCTTCATCCTGCCGACCAGCGGCGGCGAGGCGTTGACGATCGCCGCCGCGATCATGACCGGCGAAGCCCTGCCGATTACCCCGGTGCAGATACTCTGGGTCAACATGATCACCGCCGTCACGCTGTCGCTGACGCTGGCCTTCGAGCCGACCGAGAGAAGGATCATGCGGCGTAAACCGAGAGATCCGCATGAGCCGCTACTGTCGGGATTTTTGGGATGGCGTATTCTGTTTGTCTCGCTGATCCTGGTGAGCGGCACCTTCGGGTTGTTCTTACATCAACAAGCCCTCGGCGCTTCGGTGGCGGAGGCGCGGACGATAGCGGTCAATACGCTGGTACTGTTTGAAATGTTCTATGTTTTCAACAGCCGCTACCTGTATCAGTCGGTTCTGAGTCCGCGCGGCCTGTTCGGAAACGGCACCATCTGGTTCGCCGTCTTTGTGTTGACGGGTTTCCAGCTGGCTTATACCTATTGGCCTCCGATGCAGACCTTATTCGGCTCGGTCGATCTCGACCTGCCGACCTGGGGCTTGATGATCGCGGTCGCGTCCAGCGTCTTCTTTCTGGTCGAGATCGAGAAGTTTTTTATCCGCTTGTTCATGAATAAAAAATCAAACGGCTGAGCCACTTTTTGTGGACAGTTATGTCGAAAAGGATCATCCCTTTCGATGATTTTAACCCATCGGCGCAGCCCATTGAAAACGGTTGCGGCACGCTTGAGCAACTTTGTATTGAGGAGACCACTATGAACAACGCAGAAAATCCCGCGAATTCAGCCTGCATGCCCGGCGTTATCCCTCACCTGGTCTGCGCCGGCGCGGCCGCAGCCATCGATTTCTATGCCAAGGCTTTCGGAGCAACCGAAATGATCCGGCTTCCCGCCGCGAACGGCAAGCTGATGCATGCCTGTTTAAGCCTCAACGGCGCTGCCGTGATGCTGGCGGACGAATGTCCGGAACAAGGCATGCTCGGGCCCAAATCCCTGAAAGGCACGCCGGTGACGATCCACCTGACGGTTCCGGACGTGGATGCGTTGTTCAGCCAAGCCGTGAATGCCGGCGCCACCGTGATCATGCCGGTTGCGGACATGTTCTGGGGCGACCGCTACGGTATCGTCGAGGATCCATTCGGACACCGCTGGTCGATGGCGACACATCAACGTCAGTTGACGAAAGAGGAGCTAATCGAAGCGGCGCGCGCTGCCGAAGACGCCTGTCTCAAAAAATGATGCACCGCCGGCTCGGTCCGGTTATTCCCAACCTTTCAGGAGTGTTGCGATGTCGAAGATTACGCCTTTTTTATGGTTCGACGGCCAAGCCGAAGCGGCGGCGAATTTTTATGTTTCGGTTTTCGAAGATTCGAAACTGCTCAATGTGTCCCGTTACGGTGACGGCGCGCCGATGCCCAAGGGCACGGTCATGGCGGCCAGCTTTCTGCTGGCGAACCAGGAGTTCATCGCCTTGAACGGCGGGTCGCAGTTTACCTTCTCGCCGGCCATCTCGTTCGTCGTGAACTGCGAGACCCAGGATGAAATCGATCATTATTGGGAGAAATTGGCCGACGGTGGGGCACATCTGCAATGCGGCTGGCTGCAGGACCGCTACGGCGTATCCTGGCAGGTCGTTCCGGCCATTTTGGGCCAGTTGATGTCCGACAGTGAGTCCGCCAGGGCGCAGCGGGTCATGACGGCGATGCTGCAAATGGGCAAGCTGGATATCGAAGCGCTGCAACAGGCGCATCGCGGCGACTGACAGAAGCCGCCGGATCAAATCATCAACAAAAGCTACCTTGCAATCAGGAGACACAGCCTATGAAAGTCATGGTCATGGTCAAAGCCAGCCCAAGTTCCGAGGCCGGAACAATGCCGAGCGAGGCATTGTTGGCCGCAATGGGCCAATTCAACGAAGAGCTGGTCAAAGCCGGCATCCTGCTGGCGGGCGAAGGCCTCCAGCCCAGCTCGAAAGGCGTTCGCGTCCGTTTTTCCGGCCGGCAGCGCACGGTCATCGCCGGGCCGTTCATCGAAACCAAGGAACTGGTCGCGGGCTATTGGCTTTGGCGGGTCAAGTCGATGGAAGAAGCGATCGACTGGGTCAAACGCTGCCCGAATCCGATGCCGGAAGAGTCCGAGATCGAAATCCGCCCTTTGTTCGAAGCCGACGATTTCGGCGACGCCTTCACCCCGGAACTGCGCGAACAGGAAGCAGGCATCCGGGCCATGGCCCTGGGACTTGGCGCCGTCCGTTTTGAAAATCTGGAAAATCGCACGATAGCCGGGTTAAACGCGCGCTTTTCCCTGGAAACGCTCGGCAATATCCCTCTGCATTGGCAGCGCTTCGTGCCGCATTTGGGCCATATTCCAGGCCAAAGTGGCAAGACGGCTTACGGCGTTTGCTGGAACCCCGGCGAAGGATGCAGTTTCGATTACCTGGTCGGCGTCGAGGTCGACGATACCGCGCAATTACCCGCCGGCTTCGAGCACCTGCAATTGGCGGCAGGACGATATGCCGTGCTGACTCATGCCCAGCACGTCGGTTCGATCAAACAAACGATAAACACGATCTGGACGCAATGGGTACCGGACTGCGGACTTCATATCGCGTCACCACCCTGGTTCGAGCGCTACACCGAAGCCTTCGACCCGGCCACGGGACTCGGCGGCATCGAGATTTGGCTGCCTTTGGCCGAATAAACACAAACCACTACAACTTTTCTTTTTAGGAGATACCATCATGGCTTACATCGACGGCTTTTTACTGCCATTGCCAACCGGCAACATCGACGAATACCGCCGGCAAGCGCAAGCGGCCGGACAACTCTGGATCGAGCACGGCGCGTTGGCATTCCAGGAATGCATCGCGGACGACATGACGCCCCAGGGCTCGCTGACTTTTCCGGAACTGATCAAAACGCAGGCGGGCGAGACGGTCGTCTTCTCGTATATCGTCTTCAATTCGCGCGAACACCGTGATCAGGTCAATGCCAAGGTGATGGCGGACCCGCGCCTCAAAAACCTGTGCGATCCCGACAACCTGCCGTTCGATTGCAAGCGGATGGCCTACGGCGGATTCAACAGTTTGGTCTCGCTTTGAGCGTACTGCGAGCGCAACACGATAAGGACAAATCAATGGCACAATAGGCAATAGCCAAATGCGGCCGCATGTGTCTTCGATCATCCAGCTCATTTCTCTATCGCTAATAAAGCCCTATTTCTCCCCTTGCTTTCAAATCAATCAGGATAACCGGATTTGTTTATCACCGTATTTTTGGATAATATCCCGTTAGAAAATATGGCTAACGTCAAAGATTTGTTGCAAGGATGACTTGAATGAGGGAAAATGTAGAGCAATCATATCATTACTTGTTAGGCAAAATGTCAGAGTACGACATCAACTTCGCTGCGAAGCTTGCGAGCGTCGCCAATTCAGTCGATGCAGAGGATCCCTGGGCATACGATGCACGAAGGGTCACCGTCTACCTCAGCCGTCTATCCATGGAGATTACACTCAAGGCGCTTCTAGAACGAGCGGGAGTTCCAGTCAAGGAAATCCGCGCACGCAACCACACACTTCGTATGTTGTTGAATGATCTGAGTATATGCGAAGTACTAGCTCAAAAGGACGATGGGCTGAGCGAATGGGTAAGCGCCTCGACAGTTCGAGATGATTACGTTGACCTTGGTCTAGCTCGTGTTCCGATCGGAGACCTAATTGATGCCGAGAACGCGAAAACCTCTACATACCCGAACCAGATTCGCTATGGAAAAACCGTCATTGATTTTGATCCTACTCTTTTGAGTTGCGCAGCTATGGTACTTTCAGAATGGGCCAAAACACATTCCAGAACAATACGTCTCAGACAAATTGACGCCTAATCCGCTAATTAACCTAACAACCTCGGCAAACCTAATCGGTCCTACGCGCTCATATCAGGCTATCAATTGCATATTATTACCAATGAGGGGGAAATCATGAAACTAATCGCTTATATTGCTATTTCTGTTGCTTTGTTACTTCCAAAAATAGGAGCGACAGAAATTGATAACACTCGGATAAAATCTGGTGTTGAACTAATAAAACTTGGCTGCGGTACTGGCGCCTCGTCCAGCGACCTTCAAGTTAAAGGAGCAGGATCAGGTTCACTAACATTAGGAAAGGGCTCTGGCGCTAATGCCTCTGCACAAATTACTTACTCACAAGAAGAAGCGCAGGGATTACTAGCAGCACTTACTAAAGAAATAAATTCTGGCACATTAGCGCTAAGCGAAAAACAAATGGATTGCATGAAACCGTATGTAGATAGAATATTCGAAACAATTTTTCCCAAAAACGTGCCTTCTTCCTTGGACCAAAAAACCATTCAAGAGCTAAGCTCTGCAGAAGCTGATTGCCTTGAAGCCAAGTTTGCTAGTGCTCAGGCAGTACTTAGAAGATTAACCACTAATTTTCCGGGGGAAGAAACCATACAAAAAGTCTCGGATAAATGTAAAGAGATTGCCGAAACCCCTAAAGAGTTTGATGTACTATTCGAAGTGGCTCCAGCGGTTTATATGTATGATGAAGGAGATAATGCTTACTTGGCAAGCTTTGATTTGGAAATCGAAAATAATTATTGTGGGAGTCTATCAAATTTAAATGGGCAAGACTCAGAAACTTGTAACGAGTTTCCAGGCCTGAGAAACTTTAAACTCAAATCCATATCACTTTATTCCACAGACAAAGCTAACTTATTTATGGGCGGGAGCTGCGGTGGCAGCTTTATTTTCAAACCGAATTCAGATAAATACGCGATTGTAATGTGTTTGAAAAAACCTTATATTTCATGCGCAATGCAACCTGTTGACGAGAATTTTTACAATTTCACTCACGAAAATTGTAAATTTAAATTGTAAAAATTGTCGAAAATAGGTCCGTAGGGCGGATTACGACGCGCGGATAATCATCCTTAGCTTCGGCGCTTGCGGAGTTTGCGCGTCTAATCCGCCCTACGCATTAATGTCACTCACAAGTATTTTGTGCTGCAAGCCAGTCCGCGAAGTATCATTTATTTTTCTCAGTGCTTGCCAGGCTCCAGCTTTACGCCGCGCCGTTCGTAAGTCACATACGCCTGCAATGCGATCATCTTCGGATCGTCGGCGGCGAGCGGCTGGCCTTCCAAAGGATTGCGCAAACACCAGTTGATCATTTCCCACAGCGGAATCACCCTGCCGATCTGCTTCTGGAATTTCGGATAGGTTTCGGGATGCGTGTTCGCCGCGTTCGGATGGCACTGCGCGCAGGCGACGCCGTTCGTGCCGAGCTTCGGGCTGGTCCACAGTTCCCTGCCCTGTTTCACGACCTCCATGAATTGCCCTTGCCAGCGCTCCAGATCGCCCTTGGTAAATTCGTCGGCCTGAACCGAAGCCGCGACCATCAGCGCCGCCAGCCCCAACACCGATTTTTTTGTGTACGAGCATTTCATAATGTTTTCTCCCCGACGGATTAAAAATGGCTTTGCGGCGGAATTCGCGCGCCTTCGGACTGGTATTGCTTATCGACCGGATTTTTTGCGTCCTTATCGAAGCCCACGCTGCGGTCGGTGTTTTCGGGCAGCAGGTAATTGAGATCGACGTGACCGTTCGCGACATTGATGAACTGCCAGCCAGTCGCATCGCGCTCGAAGAACGGGTCGGAGCGGTTCATCGGCACGGTCA
>Ga0208751_100282_pt1 | contig 16562 bp, 17 predicted proteins | sample LakWasMet22_HOW5_2_FD_183868 | JGI IMG/M metagenome (GOLD analysis project Ga0208751, IMG submission 183868) | Freshwater sediment methanotrophic microbial communities from Lake Washington under simulated oxygen tension - Sediment Metagenome... | ecosystem: Environmental > Aquatic > Freshwater >... | reverse complement strand
ACTTGATCAAAACCAATATTGACGACAAAAAATTTCTTGAAACCATTACCCAGGTCTGTACCACGGTAATGGGTGAAAACTATGCTGAATCCTTAATACATAGAGTTAAACAGGAGCTGGTTGATATCAATAACAACGGCGTTAGCTTGTTTAAAGAAGGCAAAATTAAAGAGGCCTTGGGGATATTAGAGCAAGCTGTTGGCAATCTGCCGAACAATCAGACTATCGTATTGAATATTACCAAAATTATGCTGCATGACCTTAAAACATCCGGCAGCACCATGGCCAAAGTTCAGAAAGCTCAAGCGTACATTAACAAGGCCGTTCAACTAGGCATTACCCATGACAGAATTGGTGGCCTACAAGCGGAACTGGCTCGCCTCGCCAGCACTAAACTCAAATAAAATAGATTTCATGACAGATTCACAAGCTCTTACTGTTCACTTTCCTGCGATTTTGGCATCTTCAGTCCATGATATGAAAAATTCGCTGAGTAATCTTCGTGCGCTAATTAACCAACTAGAAAGCCAGTATCCTGAATCTAAGCCGCCGGAATTTAAACAATTGGAATTTGAATCAAATCGTTTAAATAACAGTCTAATGCAGTTGCTGACTCTCTATAAAATCGATGCGTCGCAGTTTAATCTTAATGTCGATGAAAGCTGCGTGAGAGATATTTTGGATGAGATTGTTGCTCAACAATCCAGCTTGTTGGCACTAAGCGAAATTGAGCTAATTGCCGAGTGTGACGATGATTTATTTTGCTTTTGCGATAGCACTTTGGTCAGCAATGCCATCAGCACATTAGTAAATAATGCTCAGCGTTATTGTCACAGCAAAATTTTGTTATCCGCCAAGCAGGAAGGCGAGTATGTGGTTTTTTATATCGAAGACGATGGCGCCGGCTATCCACAGAACTTTTTAGCCGATAGTCAGAAAACGTTCGGGGTTGATTTAGTCACCGGCAACACAGGATTGGGACTGTTTTTTGTGGCGACTATTGCGAAAATGCATCATCAAGGTGGCAGCCACGGCTACATTAAGACAGACAATGCCAGCAGCTTGGGTGGTGCTAGGTTTAGTCTGTATTTGCCATAGGTTTGACGGCCGCAAACAACAGGCATACTGTTAAAATTGTCTCCCAAGCATTGCCGGATTGTTGCCCTTTAATTTGCTGATCCGCTTTGGCACTCCACAGCAAAATTTTATTAAGGTCATTTACACGTAGCTTATTTAAAACACTTTCCACCAACGATTGGCGCTTATCCCAAACTTGATTGTTTTTGTATATCAAGGCCCTATTCTGCCCCTGCGCAATGGCTTGCTGAACCTTAATTAAACTCCTAGCTTCTTTAGTTAGCGCCCAAAGCACGATCGGTGCTGCAACCCCTTCTGCTTGCAGCCCTGATATGACTTTAAATATGCGTTTAACATTCCCGGCTAACACCGCATCAACGAGCTTATAAACATCGTATCGAGAACTGTCAGCCACCACGTCTTCAATCTGCTGAAGACTCAGTTTTGTAGCGCCATATAAAACGTATAGTTTTTCAATTTCCTGGGCGGCAGCCAGCATGTTGCCTTCAGTCCTCGACGCCAAAATTTTCACGCCTTGAATATCAGCAGTTAAGCCTCGCTGTTGTAAGCGTTGTTGTAGCCAACTAATCAGGTCTTGCCCTTCTTGTGGCCATACTTGTACGACACAACCAACGTTATCTAAGGCCTGAAACCAACGGGCTTTTAATGCGTCTTTACCCAGTTTGCCCATGGTGATCAACAGTAAGGTATCGCTGTCTGGTCGATCGCAATAACTAATTAGCGCTTTTGAACCTTCGGCGCCCGGCGTTGCCGTCGTAAATCGCAATTCGATGATTTGTTTATCAGCAAAAATTGACATCGAATCGGCAGAAACCGCCAAACTATTCCAATCAAAACCCGCATCGACTGACAACACTTCCCGACTGATAAATCCAGCTTTTCTAGCCGTTTTCCTGATGGCATCGGCAACTTCACCTTGCTGTAGCGGTTCATCGCCAGTGATCAAATAAACCGGCTGCAACCCCTTTTGCAACAAGGCATTTATTTGCTTAGGGTTGTTGCGCATGGTTATTTTGCTTTTGCTTCTAAAACAACTCGAGCACGATTAACGATAGATCGCACGGCTTGTTCATACATTTCTTTGCGAATCACAGCCTCTTCATTATCTTTGGCCATAATATCTTGCTGATCATTGAAATATTCGCGTTTGATTTCCAGCGGCAAAAGTTCAGTTAACGCAGTGTTTTTGGAATTGGTAAGTTCGTACTCCAGATGATAAAGCAGCTCAAACTCGTTGGATTTACCACGTGAACTCAACGACAGCGCCCTACGACGAAAATCTTCATTGGTAATTTTAACAACGATGCTTGCGCCTTCTGGTGACGTAAGCAACTGTCCTGACGACGCTTTCATGATTTGCTTAAATTGCTCATGCAGCTGCGGCGTACCTCCAGTCACATAGACTTTTTTAAGGTCTGAAGGTAAAGCATAAGCCCCCCTCAGATGATACCCGCAACTGCTTAACAGCAGCGCCGCAAACAGCAAACCAATTCTTATAACCACTGACACCTCTTTAGACCACAATATTGACCAGCTTGCCTGGTACTACAATTACTTTTTTAACTGGTTTGCCTTCCATAAATCGTATGGTTTGCTCATCACTTAATGCCAGTTTTTCAATTTCATCTTTGCCGGCATTCACAGAGACCGATAACTTGCTGCGTAGCTTGCCATTGACTTGAATTACCAATTCAAGGGTATTTTGCACTAACGCTGACTCATCAACTTTAGGCCATTGTTCACTAACAACCGCTTGTTGATGGCCCAAATCAAGCCACAACTGATGCGTTACATGAGGCACAATGGGGGACAACAGCAAGACGATGCTTTCCAGCGCTTCTTGCCGCACTGCCCGACCGTTGTCAGACTCGTCGACAAACCGCGATAAGGTATTGACCAATTCCATATTGGCGGCAATAGCGGTATTAAAAGTTAAACGACGACCAAAATCGTCAGTGACTTTTTGAATCGTCAGATGTACTTGGCGGCGCACGGCTTGCTGTTCTTCGGTTAAAGCTTGTTTATCTAACGGCTGACTTTTGCCCGCCTCCACATGCTGATAAACCAGTTTCCACAATCTTTTAAGAAACCTGAATCCGCCTTCCACACCGCTATCAGACCATTCCAATGATTGCTCGGGCGGTGCGGCAAACATGATGAACAAGCGCACGGTATCGGCGCCATACTGATCGATCAATGCTTGCGGGTCAACGGTATTGCCTTTGGATTTGGACATTTTGCTGCCGTCCTTGAGCACCATGCCTTGGGTCAGCAGCTTTTTGAACGGCTCGTCACAGACTATCAAGCCTTCATCACGCAGCAATTTGGTATAAAAACGCGCATACAACAAATGCAGAATTGCGTGTTCGATACCCCCTATGTATTGATCTACCGGCAACCAGTAATTAGCACTGGCATCCAGCATGCTGTCGGCCTTGTTGCTGGTAAAACGGGCAAAATACCAGGACGATTCCATAAAGGTATCGAAGGTATCGGTTTCGCGGCGGGCAGGTTTGCCGCACTTGGGACAATCAACGTGCGAGAAGGTCGGATGGGCCACCAATGGCGATTGCGAGCCGTCGAGCACCACATCCCTAGGTAATTCCACCGGCAGATCGGCTTCAGGCACCGGCACCGTACCGCAATCGTCGCAATAAATAACCGGAATCGGTGCGCCCCAGTAACGTTGCCGGGAAACGCCCCAATCGCGCAGGCGGAAATTGGTTTTGCGCTGGCCTTTACTTTGCTCTTCTAAAGTCTCTGCGATTTTTGTAAATGCCTGTTCGGAACTCAAGCCATCGAAGGCGCCGGAATTTTTTAATACGCCTTTAGTCGTATAAGCCTGTGCGGAAATGTCTGATTCTTCATTGTTGGCCGCAAAAATCACTTGCTTGATCGCAATGCCGTATTTTTGGGCAAATTCAAAATCCCGCTGATCATGCGCAGGGACCGACATTACTGCACCGGTGCCGTAACTCATCAACACGAAGTTGGCTATCCATACCGGCACTTGCTCGCCGGTCAGCGGATGAATGGCCTTAACACCGGAATCAATGCCGCGTTTTTCCATGGTTTCCATGGCCGCTTCGGAGGTTTCCATCAGCTTGCATTCAGCAATAAATGCGGCTATTTCAGGATTGGTTTCGGCAGCTTTTAATGCTAAGGGATGTTCTGCGGCGACTGCGACATAAGTCACCCCCATCAAGGTGTCTGGACGAGTTGTGTAAACTCTGACCTTATCGGAACCCGGCACAGCAAAATCCAACTCAACGCCTTCAGAACGGCCAATCCAGTTGGCCTGCATGGTTTTTACCTGCTCCGGCCAACCGTCTAAGGTCTCCAGCGAGGTCAATAATTCATCGGCATAATCGGTAATTTTAAGAAACCATTGCGCGATTTCTTTGCGTTCAACTTGGGTATCGCAACGCCAGCAACAGCCGTCAATCACTTGCTCGTTAGCCAGCACGGTCATATCGTTCGGACACCAATTGACTGGCGCCGTCTTTTTATAAACCAGACCTTTTTCCAGGAGCTTCAAGAAAAACCATTGCTCCCACTTGTAATAAGAAGGATCACAGGTGGCTAGTTCTCTATGCCAATCATAAGCAAAACCCAACTGTTTAAGCTGGTTGCGCATGTAATCAATATTTTCATAGGTCCAGTCTGCCGGATGAACACCGTGCTTCATGGCAGCATTTTCGGCGGGTAGGCCAAACGCATCCCAGCCCATAGGCTGAAGGACGTTTTTGCCCAGCATGCGCTGGTAACGGCTAATCACATCACCAATGGTGTAATTTCGCACATGCCCCATGTGCAGTTTGCCGCTGGGGTAAGGAAACATGGCCAGGCAATAATACTTTTCCTGTGTGGACGACTCTGAAACATTAAACACACCCGAGGTTTCCCAAGCGTTTTGTGCATCTTGCTCGATGGTCAATGGTTGATAATTTTCTTGCATCCTTCTCGTCTTTTACCGGTCAAAAGCGGTAGAATACCGTACAGTCGCTTAAATCTAAAGGGCCATTTTCAGGAGCCATCATGAATAAAAATAAACTAATTGCTGCCTATTCCGAGTTTGTGACTCATCTTCATGAAACCATGGAAGACACTTTGCATACTTTTGCTGAAGCCTTGGAAATCTCAAAAGTGAAAACTGGAAAAACCAGTGATCTTTCTAAAGAGGACATCGACAAGGTATCTGGCTATGTGCGGCGTGACGTTGAACATGCTGCGCATAATTTATCAGCTGATAGAGAAAGCGATTCACTTTCCGAATGGTTTAAATTTGACGTTGAATTAATTGAAAACTTTGCTCTTGATGCGTTTTTAAGTGTTGCCGACAAAACCCGTATAGAACTGGCAAAACTTGAGCAACTCGCACAAAAACACAGTTACGAAAGTGGCCAAATCACTGGCCCCGGCAGTTTTATTTGCGACAATTGCGGTAAAGAAATTGCTTTTAAAACACCTAGCGAAATCCCAGAATGCCCTGCTTGCCATGGCAAAATCTTTGTCCGCATTTGATATTGCGGCACTTAAACTTATAATCCACCCTTTATCTATCTGATTTCACGAGGAATATTATGCGCAGAGTCATTTTCAATCAGAAAGGCGGCGTCGGCAAATCCACAATCACCTGTAATTTGGCCGCCATCAGTGCTGTTGAAGGTAAGCGTACCTTGGTGATTGATTTAGATGTACAAGGCAATTCAAGTCAGTATCTATTGGGGCAAAAAGTCACCGATAGTGACAAAACCATTGCCCATTTCTTTAAGGATTGTTTGAGCTTGTCTTTATTTGGCAACAGCAGTCCGTTCAGCCTGGATAGTGTGATACACGCAACACCATTCCCAAATCTGTTCGTGATTCCTTCACATCCGGAACTGGATCCATTGCAAGGTCGCTTGGAATCAAGAATGAAGATTTTCAAGCTCAAAGAAGCCTTAGAAAAGCTGGAAGGCTTCGATCAAATCTACATGGACACCCCGCCAATCCTGAATTTCTACAGCCAATCAGCTCTGATTGCTGCGGAAAAATGCTTAATACCTTTCGACTGCGACACCTTTGCACGTGAAGCCTTGTACTCACTGATGCAAGTCGTTAGCGAAGTTAAAGCCGACCACAACCAAGGCCTGGAAATTGAAGGCATCATTGTCAATCAGTATCAAAAACAAGCCAACCTACCACGTCAATTGGTAGAAGAACTTATTGCCGAAGGCTTACCGGTACTGGCATCAATGATCTCTCCGTCAGTAAAAGTTAGGGAGTCGCACAGTGAATCTCAGCCATTAGTGCATTACGTGCCTCATCATAAATTAACTGACGAATACCGGGCCTTACATAACGAAATACACCGATAGCAAGCACAAAATGCACAAGGGTAGATCTTGCCCTTGTGCGCCCTCCTCTGCCAAGCTTCAACCCAGTCTCTCGTTTCCATCATGATTATGCGTCAACCAAACCAGCTAACACGCTGGATATTGCCTATTTTATCCGGTCTTTTCATCGGCACCAGTTACATCCCTTTCCCGCCGTGGGCGTCGTTATTCTGCTTTGTACCATTGTGGTTATTCTGGAGCCAACAAACGCGCTTTAAAGACGTGGTGATAGGCGGCATGATTACCTCGTTTGTATTTACGCTGATTGGTTTCAACTGGGTCACTTATCTTTTGCACGAGTTTGCCCACTTAGACTGGTCTGTAGCGGCTATAGGCATGATCGTTTATGGATTAATCGCACATTTGTATGTGCCTCTAGCTGGTGCCATTTGGTTTTGGGGACGGCAAAAATTCAACTGGTCAAAGCGATTATCTTTATGGTTAATGGCGCTGATCACGGTGTTATGTGAAGCCAACTCGCTCACTCTATTCGACTGGAATTTTGGCTATACCTGGTTCGGCTCCAATATTCCGGTTTACCACTGGGCCGAAATTATTGGCTTTAGCGGGCTTAGTGCTGCCACATTGTTGTGTAATCTCCCCCTTTATGTCGCTTGGGAAAAACGCAAACAAACGGCCGGCAAGTTAATTTTGGCATCGGTGATCAGCTGTTTTATGCTGCTTAATCTGGGCGGCCTATGGCTTAAGAACAGACTACCGCAGCCTGATGCGTCGTTTAGAACATTATTGGTTCAGGCTTACATAGGCAATGCCGAAAAGCTGGCCGCCGAACTCGGCAAAGGCTTTGGCAAAGAAATTCTACGTCGCTATTTAACCCTTACCGACGATGCCCTTAAAGCTCACCAAGGCGCTCCGATTGATTTCGCGCTTTGGCCTGAAACAGCATTTCCTGCACTACTGGGCGAGCAATTTAAATACGACGAATCACCGCAGGTGCTGGCTAATTTTCTGCGTACCAGGCAATTACCCTTGATTACTGGTGCCTACAGTGTCGACCAGCAGCAAAAATTGCTAACTAACTCCTTATTTGTAGTCAACAAAGACGGCGAGATCGTACCTCCTAATTACAGTAAAACGGTATTATTGGCCTTTGGTGAATATATCCCCGGTGAGCAATGGTTTCCCGCAATTCGCGACTGGCTACCTGCCACCGGTCACTTTGCTCGAGGCCCAGGCCCGACTACCTTACTGAAATGGAACGGCTATCAAATGGGCCCACAAATCTGTTACGAAAGTCTTTTCCCAAAATTCTCTCGTGACTTATCTAACTTGGGCGCGCAATTTATCGTTAATGTCACCAATGACTCTTGGTATGGTACCTGGCAAGAGCCCTACCAGCACATGTACATGACCTTGGCACGTGGTGTTGAATTTCGTAGGCCTGTATTACGAGTGACCAACACCGGCATTTCCACGGTATCCCTGGCATCCGGAGAAATCCTGGAGCGCTCTCCCATCCATCAACCGTGGACAGGCGTTTATGAAGTGCCCTACCTTAAAAACCCGCCCGTCACCTTTTACCAACAATGGTTTTGGCTAGTGCCTATCCTTCTGTGGTCAAGTTTATTGGCATTGTTAGTTATCGGAGCACGGAAGCACTCATAACAATTCTATGGACATCCTTTATCAAGACGAGCAGTTGGTTGCCGTTAATAAACCGGCGGGATTGTTGGTGCATCGATCTGAAATTGACCGCCATGAAACCCAATTTGCCGTGCAAATGCTGCGCGATCAGCTGGGGCAAAAAGTGTTTCCTGTCCACCGGCTCGACAAACCCACCGCCGGTGTTCTGCTGTTTGCCCTGAATCCAGTTGCCGCCCGGCAAATGATGGACGTTTTTATGGGGACGGGAGTCAACAAAACTTATCTTGCAATCGTTAGAGGTCATACGACCGAACAAGACATAATTGATTATCCGCTTAAAGAACAACTGGATAAAATGACGGATGCTAAGGCCAACCAAGATAAAGCCGCGCAAACAGCTATCACACATTACCGACGACTGACCACCACAGAGCTACCCTTCCCCGTCGGTCGATATTCAACCAGCCGCTATTCCCTACTCGAATTGTCTCCAAAAACGGGTCGAAAACATCAATTGCGACGCCATATGAAGCATATTTTTCATCCGATTATCGGTGACACCAGTCACGGCGATGGTGCGCAGAATACTTTTTTTAGACAGCAATTTAACTGCCATCAGCTGCTGTTAGCAGCCACTCAACTGTCTTTTATTCATCCAACCAGCGGCCTGCCGGTCAACATCACGGCGCCGCTGGATGCAGTTTTTAGCGATGTCATTGAGCAACTTGGTTGGGAATATTGATTTGCTAAAAAACTCTCCAACACCGCTTACACTACTAGTGTTGTGTGGGGGGAAGCGTATCAAAATTGGGGAAAAGAAAATTTCAGGCAATAAAAAAGGCCTAGGTTTTACCCTAAGCCTTTGATTTATCTGGTAGGCGCGATTGGACTCGAACCAACGACCCCCACCATGTCAAGGGGTTAAAGCCAAAAAACACCAAAGCATCACAACAAACAATAACAATTAAATCAATAACTTATTGGTTTTGTGTTGTTGTCATTTATTGCCACTTATCACCCTTTTTTATAGTCAATTGCAACGTGAGTGCAACGCAGGTATATAATTAAACCCTAGAAAAAAAGCGGCCTTGAGGGTGTTACAGCACCGCCAAGGCCTTACCAACTCACTTAACAATCAGGGTTAAGCAAATGGCTAAAGCATCTTATCAAAGTCGCTTGCTATCCCATAGGGTAAGCAATCATGGCGACAATAACTAAGCGACAAGACGCAAACGGAAAACCTTACTACACAACACAAGTAAGGCTGAAAGGCTATCCAGCACAAACCGCCACGTTTAAGCGGCTTACTGATGCCAAAAAATGGGCGCAGGACACTGAATCAGCAATTAGAGAAGGACGGCACTTCAAAACCACCGAAGCCAAAAAGCACACAGTAGCCGATTTGATTGATAGGTACATCAAAGACGTTTTGCCGACTAAGCCTAAAAAGGCCAATGATAGAAAACAGCAATTAGGTTGGTGGAAAGAAAAAATCGGGTGTTACCTATTATCTGATGTCACCGCTTCATTATTAGCTCAGTATCGGGATGAATTGAGCAGCGGATTAACTCCAAGGGGGACACAAAGAAGCCCGGCCACTGTTATTCAATACATGACGGCAATAAGTCCGGCCTTCACTCTTGCTGTTAATGAATGGCAATGGCTGGATGATTCACCTATGCGAAAAGTCACAAAGCCTACAGAACCGCGCGGTCGTGTTCGATTCTTGGATGATGTCGAGCGCCAAAGGTTATTGGCGGCTTGTCAGCAATCAACAAACGATTGGCTTTATCTGTGCGTCATTCTGGCGCTGTCTACAGGTATGCGACAAGGTGAATTGATGAATTTACGCTGGCCTGATGTAAATATTAAAGACGGCTTTTTAATCCTTCATGAAACCAAAAACGGCGAACGGCGGCGCGTACCTTTAGCCGGGCATGGTCTGGAATTATTACGGGAACATGCAAAGATTCGGCGACTAGATACCATACTGTTATTCCCTGGCAATGTGGACAAAAACAGACCGATTGATTTACGCACAGCGTTTAGAAATGCCTTAAAAACTGCTGAAATTACCGATTTTCATTGGCATGACCTGCGCCACTGCACAGCATCTTATTTAGCCATGAATGGCGCTTCATTGGCCGAAATAGCCGAAGTGTTAGGACATAAAACCCTAAGCATGGTGAAGCGTTACGCGCACCTTTCAGACGGGCATGTTAGTAATGTAGTTGCCAGTATGAACGCTAAAATATTTGGGGATGCGTGATGGCTATTGATTGGAGTTTTTGGCAACACATACCAAAGGTGAAGCTATGGCAGGCCGCATACTTAGCCTGTGATGTTGACCCTGACAAAAAGAGCTATGACGATATTTTGAACAGTAATAAACGTAATTCTTTTACGCGTAACCATGACGTTGAGGCTTCAAAACTATTGCGACGATTAGAAGCCAACATAGACAGTCGACACTTCACAAAATCAGTTCAAGGTCGTTACAAACAGAGTTGGGAAGTTCGCTTATCGGAATTTTCCGTTTGGTGTTTGCATGTGGGCATTGATATACCACAAGAGTTAGCCTCATTGGCTAAGGCTGCAGCACAAGCCGAAACCGTGGCGAATGATGGCGGCGAAAAACAACGAGGCACAGAGCAGACAAGCTCAAAGGCTATTCAACCAAACAAAAACGAGTTTGAATTTTCAGGGCTTTTGAATATTCCCGGCAAAGTAGATGCTTGGTTCCGTGCAATTGACGACATGACAAGAAATTTTCAAATTCAAAGCTCAGTAATTCCGAATGAAACCCAAGCTTGGGTTTCATTAATGACAGCGCCGCCGCCTGGGTATGAAATAACAACAGGCATGGACAAAGGTGAAGACTGTCTGCTTATGCCGGGGGAGAAACCGCTAAGCAAAAGCGCGTTTTCTAAAAGATGGAAAAAATATAGTGCCATTAAATCCCAATAAGCGCCGTTAACGGATTTTAAGCCCCGCCACCGTTTCAGAACTGGCAAAAAAACAAAAATGATTCCAACACGGGGCAACCCGTGGAAAGCCTGCAAAAGCAGAAAAAAACTTTCTTTTTGGAGTCATTAAAAATGCCAAAACTATCAACAGTAAAACAGTTCACCGAAAACCAACCCGCTTTCACTACTGGCGGCCTTCGTGCCTGGATATTCAATGAACACACCAACGGCCTTGCCAAGTCAGGCGCAATAGTCCGCATTGGTCGAAAGGTGCTAATCGATGAGGCCAAGTTCTTTGCTTGGATAGAATTGCAAAACAAGGCGGCTTAATTATGACTGCCCCAACATTCCCACGAATCAACACCCTAACAGCCCGCGCCTTAATGCGGCTTTTAAATCTCACCATAGAGGCGGTTAAATGCTTAAATTGTGGGATTGCTTGCGGCGATGTAATCGGCTTTACCTTGGCATTACATGGGCTGCAATTTGCGGAAGACATAAGCACTCTGATTGCTCAGGCATAAGGGGGGGGGTGTGATGACGCTATCCAAGTTTGAAAACATCCCGCACGAAATGCGGCCTTATCAGCAATGGGTTGTTTGGAAATTAGAAGAACGTGGAATTGGAAAACCAACGAAAATTCCATATAGCCCGCGCAATGGCAACTTAGCTTCAGTTAATGACAATAGGTCGTGGGGTAGCTTTCAGGAATCAATTGATGCAATGCTGAATGGTCGTGGCCTTTATAGCGGCATAGGGTTTGTGCTTACCGAAAATGACCCTTACAGCATCATTGATTTAGATGTAAAGGAAGGTAGCCAGCCAACAACTGACCAACAAGCTATTTACCGCGATTTTGACAGCTACGCCGAACTAAGCCCAAGTGGGCGGGGTCTGCATATCATTTGCCGTGGTTCATTACCTACAGGTAAGCGAAAAGGCCCGGTCGAGCTTTATTCGTCACAACGTTATATGACTATGACCGGTAACGTGTGGCGTGATTTACCGATAGTTGATTGCCAACAGCAACTAACCAAGTTGTGGGAATACTTAGGCGGCACAATTGCCGAAACTGCAAAGCTTGAATCATTCGCACAAACTGTTGATGATGAAAAGATTATCGAAAGCGCTAAAGCCGCCGCAAACGGCCAAAAGTTCAACAGCCTTTTAACGGGTGATTGGCAAAATGACTATCCTTCGCAATCCGAAGCCGACCAAGCACTTATAAATATTATTCAGTTTTACACGAAGAATCACGAACAAATTGCTCGAATCTTTAGAGCCTCAGCTTTAGGCCAGCGCGACAAGGCAAAACGTGACGATTACGTAAAACGGATGATTATTAGAGCGTTTGATAAAGAATTGCCACTCGTAAACATTCAGCTTGTAAACCCGTTTGATAAGCAAACCGAAGAACAAAACAAGACTTTCAATCTTGGTGAACTTTTGTACATGGCCGAAACGGAACAAGATACACAATTTACAACAGACCGATTAACACCCATTGAAGATGTAACGTTATTGGCGGCGAATGGCGGGGTTGGCAAGTCTTTCCTTTGTCTGCAATGGGCTCTTTCCATCAGTGCGCGTAGGCTATTTTTTAGCCTGCATGTGCAGCAATCGCCAGTTTTGTTCGTAACCGCTGAAGACCGGCGTAAGGAGTGCGGAAAGCGTCTAGTGTCAATTTGTGCAGATATGCATTTGCTTACGTCAAACCAATTTACCAAGCAAGTACATGAGAATTTCCACTTATGGGAAATTCTAGGAAGCCCTCTGTGGATTGAAGATAAAAACAGCGCCGCCGGTGTTCCCACAAATACCATGATCGAACTTGAAGAACGTATCTTGGCAACCAAGGCAAAACAAGTATTTATTGATAATGCTAGTTCGGTCTTTTGCGCGAATCATAACGACAATGTACAAGTGACCGCGTTCATTTCCTATCTACGTAAAATGGCAGCCCGCAACAAATGCAATATCCTGATTTTGGCCCACGTAAGTGCAGATAATGCGACTCGGGGTGCGACTAAAACTTATTACGGTTCAACCGCTTGGCACAATGGCGTCCGCTCGAGAATTTACATGGAATTAAAACCGCCAGACAACGGTATTGAGGAATATATTTCCGTAATACACGAAAAAAGCAATTACGGAAAACTGGCTGAACCATTCAAATTACAGCGCAATAGCGAAACCGGTGTTTTACGTCTGCTATCGAATCAGGAAATAGCAATGAGCATTAATGAAAATATTTCAAATATTGCCGAACAGTTATTTGAAGACATTAAAACTATTTTCGAAAAGGGCGAATATGTTAATACTGCAAGCCAAGGCCAAAGCACTACCTATATGAATTTATCGAATCATTTTCCTGAACGATACAAAGACAGTGATAAGAGTAAAAAGAATGAAGTTAAATTAGCAATTAAAAAGCTATGTGATGAAAGACGTATATTTAAACGTGGTGAGTTCATGCCAAATGGTAATAGAAAAGATGTTTGGATTCCAAGTGAGCCCACAATACGCGACCAACCGGCTAAAAGCGTTCCACTAATTTACACTAATTCGAATTAGTGGAATTAGTTAAATCCATAACCTTACACCCTACTAATTCAATTAGTAGGGGGTATGGGGGAATTAGTGGGTGAACAATTAGGGGTGCGAATTAGGGGAAGCTGGCCCTCTCTACCCAAAGTATTGTGGGCATAAATTTGAAGCCAATTTAAAACATAAAATAGGAAATTTAAAATGAACGCTATAACTGAAGAATTTATTAACTATATAAAAACTATATCGATATTTAGTAAATTAAATAAATGTCGTGATAATGAAATTGAAATTGCAATTACGCAAGCAATATTTAAAGAATCAGAAAAACGAAGAATGAATGAAAGTGAAAAAGGTTTATTGTTTGATGCTGTTTTGTCAGTAGTTAAATATAATCAAAACGAGTTTGATGATTATAGAGCCAAATTGTATCGGTCATACAATCCACTACCGCTAAGCGATGAAGACCACAAAACAATTGCTAATGAAATTTCTGAAATGATGAATGGAAATGAATTATTTAAACGAACTATAGAAAGCTGGCTTTGCAGTCGCCGCAAAGATATATTCGAAAATGAATATTTATATACTAAATATTTGGATGATGTTTTGATTCAAGACCATCCTATGATGACGTTTGGTCGTAATATTGATTATATTGAAAGGTGTAAAGGTTTGCCTGAATATCTAATCTTGATAGAACGTAAACAAAATTTGATAAATCTGGTTCGTGTGGGAAATGCGGTGTTACCACGGCATGAATGGAAATCAAAAGTTATTATTCGACCAACAGTCCCCATTCCAGCCAAAAATCAAAATCTAGCGCTCAATTTTTGATGATAAAGGTTGGGAGCACCCCAAACTGACAAAGATTGGATTGAGCCGTCAGCGCGATTTTTAGACGGTAGGATTTGACAAAATTACTGAATTAAGCAGAGATTGAACAATGCCAACACCAAAATTTAAGCCAGGGCAGTCTGGCAACCCTAAAGGCAGGCCGAAGGATAAAACGCCAGCGACAAAACTTCGCAAATCGATTGTGGATGATATGCCGGGCATTATTGATAGTTTAATCACCTTGGCAAAGGGTGGCGACGTGCAAGCCGCAAAGGTGTTGCTTGATCGAGTTTGCCCACCGCTAAAGCCCCAAGCTATGCCGATTTGCTTACCGGTTAACGGTTCGCTAGCCGAACAAGGCAATGAAATTATCAGGGCAATTATGGGCGGTCTAATACCGTCAGACATTGGAAGCCAATTGATTGCAGCTTTGTCTTCACAATCTAAGATTATTGAAACTGAAGAATTGACAAAGCGTATTGAAGCATTGGAAAACAATCATGAGCCTTAAAAATAGATTGCTTAAATTAGAGCTCAAGACCCAAAAGAATGAACTTGTGCTTATTCATGTTAAAGATGCTGAAACTAACGAAGATACCTATAAACGTAACTTTCCTGATAACAACTTAAAACCTAAAAAGGTGTTTTACCTTACCGATTTAGATATGGAATTATGATTATATTTACTAAAACAAAGTGAGTCGCAATCAAGCCGGTCTGTACCGGCTTTTTTATATCTGCTTTCCATTTTTTTCAATACACTACAAACCATCAACACTCATTGCAACAAACTGTAACGCTTTAAAAAATTGACGCTAACGTCAAAATCAAGCAATAATCAATTAAGTTAAACCTCAGGCTTTGCCGGGGTGATTTAACTCAGCCAGCCTAACGTTCACGAAACAGATGCTTCGCCCCGGAAAATGAAAGTTTTTCGTATATCACAAAAACTGATGCCGAACGCAAATCGACGAACTTTCACAGTAACGTTTTTACTTTCTTATGAAAGGGTGTTTTGCAATGAATGGATTTAAACAATCTAAAATAGCAATTATGGTTGCTGGCGGAATAGCTTTTAGTGGCCCATTACAAGCGGCGCTGATTGATAACGGTAACGGCTTTATCTATGACACCGTTAAAAACATCACTTGGACTCAAGACGCCAATCTTTTAGGGACAATGGCGGCAAGCAATCCTAATCTGGTGAATCAAATAATTTCAGCAAACAATGGCGTTATTCATGATACGCCGAATTCTCGTGATGGTTCTTATAACAACTATGATGGGATTAATGGCCTACCATATTCCGGTAAATACACTCTATCAGCTAACGACTTTGGCAGCGGCGGTCTTGTTGACTGGTGGGCTGCGCAAGCGTTTGTTAATTACCTAAATTCCCCTTCAGTAAATTACGGAGGCTCAAACCAATGGGCCTTGCCTACCCAACCAGATCAAAACAGTGGCTACAATATTACCAATAGTCAACTGGGTGAACTTTACTACAACGAGCTCAATGCCTTGGCCTATCCTGGCACTAATGATAGCAATTATGGAATATTGCACGACGGTAGTTTAATGAGTTCTGGCAATGCGGGGCCTTTTACTAACGTACAAACATTTTTTTATTGGTCTGGTACTGAGTCCATGCCAGACCCGTATTTTAATTCTTCGTCCACCGGTCCTGTCTACGCATGGTACTTAAATACCATGAATGGCGGCCAGTTTATATGGCCTAAGTACTACCCATTGTATGCATGGGCAGTCAGTCCCGGCAATGTTGGCGCACCTGTACCAATACCCGGCGCGGTCTGGCTATTCGGTAGCGGCTTAGGATTTTTGGCGCTCAAAACACGCAGGAAAATTAAGGCTTGAACGCCACTCAATCTGAAATAAATCAGCCGGTTAATTCCGGCTTTTTTGTGGCTAAAATTCGGCAAGTGTTGCGGTTTTTTTTGGCTTTTTATTTTCAACTGCAACGTGAGTGCAACGTGGATTATTTCAGGTAATAAAAAAGGCCTAGGTTTTACCCTAAGCCTTTGATTTATCTGGTAGGCGCGATTGGACTCGAACCAACGACCCCCACCATGTCAAGGTGGTGCTCTAACCAACTGAGCTACGCGCCTGAAGTGCT
>Ga0208751_100281_pt1 | contig 16692 bp, 17 predicted proteins | sample LakWasMet22_HOW5_2_FD_183868 | JGI IMG/M metagenome (GOLD analysis project Ga0208751, IMG submission 183868) | Freshwater sediment methanotrophic microbial communities from Lake Washington under simulated oxygen tension - Sediment Metagenome... | ecosystem: Environmental > Aquatic > Freshwater >... | reverse complement strand
AGCTCCAAGTTCAAGCCGGTGAACTGGTTGCCGAAGACTTAAGACAAGCCCAAAACAGCCTGGGCGAAATCACCGGACAATTCAGCTCCGATGACCTGCTAGGGCGGATCTTTTCCAGCTTTTGTATAGGAAAGTAAAGCAGTAAAACAAGGGAAAACAACAACCAAACAAAGTTAGTAAATTAAGGGTTTGTAGCGATACACGCCCTTTTTTGTTTTCTTATATTTGCCTTTACTTTACCCTTTTTTACCCTACAATCACCCTTTCACTTTTTGGAAGGGTAAAAAAGGGTAAATATTCAATGAAGATTACAGCCGAAAAAATCACTAACAAAGCAGGCGATAGGCAAAGCATCCGCCTTGTGTATTGGTACGGAAGCCGAACAGACGAAAACGGCAAAATCAAACACGATAGAAAACGCGAACAACTCGACCTATACCTATTCACCAACCCCAAAACCAAGCCCGAAAAGCAGCACAACAAAGAAACTTTACAGATGGTCGAGGCCATCAAATCAAAACGCATTGCTGAAGCCGCAAGCGGTCAACATGGTTTCACCGATGCCAACAAGCAAAACGCCAACTTCTACAGCTATTTTAAGAAGGTGCAAGAAACCAAGAAAACACAAAAAAGCAGCTCTAACTATGGCGTTTGGGAGTGCGCCCTTGTGATGCTTAGAAAATATCACCCTGATGAAAATCTGACTTTCGAGCAAATCAGCGTTGATTGGTTGGAAGGTTTAAAACGCTTTTTAGATACCCAGGCCAAAACCAAAAGCGGTAATTTAATCAGCAATGGCACTGCAACAAGTTACTTCAACAAAGTGCGGGCGGTTATTAATGACGCATTTGCAAAAGGCATAATTAACAAGAACCCGCTGCAACAAGTGAAAGGCATAAAATACGAAGCTACCGAACGAACTTATTTAACTATTGAAGAAGTCCGGGCATTGGTTAAAACCGATTGCCGCTATAGCATCCTAAAACGTGCCTTTTTGTTTAGTTGTTTGACCGGCTTAAGATGGTCGGATATTAACAAGCTGGATTGGTCAGAAGTCAGCCAACTTGAAGGCGTTCAACGGATTACTTTTAATCAGCAGAAAACCGGGACTTTGCAATATTTGGATATTACCCCGCAAGCGTTCGCATTGATGGGAGACCCAGCCACCGAAGGCCGTGTTTTTTATCCGTTAAAATACAGCGCCTATATGAATATTGAGCTGATACGCTGGACAGCCGCCGCCGGGATCAGTAAACACGTCACCTTTCATGCTGGCCGACACACTTTTGCAGTCAGCCTGCTTTCAAATGGCGTTGATATTTACACCGTTTCAAAACTGATGGGGCATTCTGAAGTAAAAACGACGCAAATTTACGCGGATATTATCGACAGCGTTAGAAAAGACGCGATGCATAAAATACCGGATATTGGCCTTTAATCTGTTGACTACTGAAACGCTACGCTATACACTTTATTTATGATTAAAACCTTCCAGCACAAAGGATTAAAAGCGTTTTTCGAAACGGGCAGCAAGTCAGGAATTAACCCGGATCACGCGCCAAAACTTAAACGCCAATTAACAAGGCTCGACATAGCCAAAAACGCTAATGATGTTAATTTGCCCGGCTGGAGATTGCACCCACTGGCCGGAACCCTTGCCGGTCATTATTCAATTGTCGTTAATGGCAATTGGAGAATAACTTTTACGTTTGATGGCGATGATGTTGTTTTAGTCGATTATCTTGATTACCACTAAGGAGTAACTGACATGACACAGATACACAACCCGCCGCACCCAGGCGAAAGCTTGAGAGAAGATGTATTACCGGCGCTTTCGCTAACCGTCACAGAAGCCGCCAAACAACTTGGAGTTACCCGCGCCGCATTATCCCGTGTCTTAAATTGCCGGGCTGCTATATCCCCGGAAATGGCAATAAGATTAGAAGGATGGCTGGGTATTGAAAACGGCGGTAGAGCAGACACTTGGATAATTCAACAAGCCGCTTATGATCTTTGGCAAGCCCGGCAAACGGTAGCCCCCACCGTGCAGCGGGCAGCAATACCGCATTAAACCAGTTTAACCAAGCCTAGCCCGACGGGGCAAAAGTCAGCATCCTTACGATTGGCTTGGTTTCTTTATTAAGGAATTGACGCTTTAGGAGGCGTTGTGCTTGAACGAGACTATTACGCCCTATCACAAGCAGCTGTGCTTTTGGGGTGCTCCGCTGATGATGTTATTCACCAAGGCGTTAAAGGCAAACTGGATATTCACGTTCTTTTAGCAAACTGGAATGTTAAGAGCGTTGAGAGAGTAAGTGGACGTCACATAGAATTCGATATATTCCCCAAACCATTAACCAAAAAACTTAACCGTATTTGTTTGGCTAAATTTGAGGCAAACCAGGAAACGGCAGAGGTAATGCTTGCTCATGAATTTATTTATACATACAACTATCGAGACCCGTTAGCGACGCATTGTGAGTTTTGGGAGTACGACACACAAACAAGCCTATGGCGCTATCGCATTGGAGATACTATTTTTTTTCTTAGCCGCCCGGACGTGATTTATCCATCCTTTGAATTGTTGACCGCTGTACAACAGCGAGGCATTTTTACAGATTTAATTTGTCCACCGCCGATAAGACTTAATGAATGTGCAATGGTGGTTATAGCTGAAGATTTAAAACGATTACAAGCCACGCCAATAGATGACCGTGTTAGTGATACCGCCCACGGAAAAAAAACCAAGCTTGAAAAACAACAGGGGGCCATTTTAAAAGTTATCAACCAAAAGGGATTTAAGCCCTTGGAAATCCCGGACTGTGAAAAAGGCACAATACGGCTGATTTGCGATAAAGAATACAAAGAACTGTTTGATCTTTGATAATGCATGGAAAGCGAGTAAACACTTGTTTCGTATGGCAAACCACGCAAGCTATGCAAAGCGAAGTAAACAGTAAAAATTTAATAACCCCAACAGACCTAACAAACCCAACTTCGTTTCCTAAGGAAATTGTTTATATCTTTTGACGCTCCCTAAAATGAGCAACGGAAGTTAAACAATGGAAAACAAAATCATCACCCTTTCAGATGTCAGCGCAAAGTTAGACATTTTGACCAATGCAGTATTGACCAACAAGCAGACATTAAGCATTGATGAGGCGGCAATCTACACCGCTTTATCGGTTTCTTATTTGTACAAGCTCACATCTACCCAGCAAATCCCACACTTCAAACCACGCGGGAAAATTATCTATTTTGACCGCTCAGAACTTGACGAATGGTTAAGGCAAAACCGCGTTAAAACCACCGACGAAATCCAAACTGAAGCAGGCAACCACGTTGCAAAGGGTGGCCGCTAATGGAACAGCACAACAACAAAGTACCGGCGCTTTTAAAAGAAGCTGAAACCCTCTTTCCAAACTCGCTAAGTCAGAAGATACAAGCATCAATCACCAATAATTCTAATAGTGTTATTTGCATTATCATCAAGATCAATAATGCAAAGACGGCCGCCGCCTTGCTTGTTAATGCATTTGAAACAGAGCAAAGCAAAAGCGTGATAGGTGAATTTTGCCGCACTGCAATTACTGCAAAAGCTGATTTAGTCAGGTTGTTAAATTCGCAGCCATACAGCCCCACCATTGCTGAAGCAATCGCAGAGGCTAATAAATACATGGACGTTATAACGCTGCTTTGGAGTGCGAACGATGAGCGCTAATAGCATTGAAGCCGCTGCAATGGCCGCCTGTGCCACTGTTGGTATTATTTATAAGGCTTACCCGTTTGATGGCCTCTTCCACGTCACAGACTCAACAGACGGCAAGCCCCGCAATGGTGCCGGGCGCATTAAGTTTTTTGCTGATGGCCTTGGCGGTATCGCTTGCAACTGGAAAACAGCCCACACCCAAGCATTTTTTGTAAATGGCACCGCCACCGCCAAACTAGACCCGGCTGAGTTAGAGCGTATCAAACGCGAACAGCAGAAGCGGGAGTCTGAAAAGTTAAAAGGTTATGATCGTGTAGCAGTTAAGGCGGTGCAAATCTGGAACAAAGCAGCCCCCGCGCCGGTAGAGCATCCCTACTTAATCGCTAAGCAAATCAAGCCACACGGCGCAAGGCTTGCCAGTTGGGAGCGCACCATTATTGATGATGACGGCAAACGGCAAAAGCTGGTTATAGATAACTGCTTAATCATCCCTTTGTTTAATGCCGCCGGTCAAATTCGAAGCCTTCAGGCCATATTTCCCGATAAGCACCAACTGCTTAATAGAAACAAGGATTTCTTGCCGTTCGGTCAATTAGCCGGGTTGTTTTGGTGGATCGGTGGTAAGTCTGAAACCGTGTTGATTTGTGAAGGGTTCGCCACAGCAGCAACGTTGCATGAAGAGACAGGCCACCGTGTTTATATGGCGTTCACTGCAAACAATCTGCTTGCTGTTGCAAAGACAGTCCGAGAAAAGCTACCTGATACCGAAATTGTGGTTTGTGCAGACAATGACGTAAACACCCAGGGCAACCCAGGCTTAAGCAAAGCCACCGCCGCCGCTGAATTCGTGGGCGGGTCTGTAGCCGTGCCACCGATAGCAGGCGATTTTAACGACTACGCTATTTCATTGAAGGCGGTAGCAAATGGCTGATAAATCTAAACCAGTGTTAGAGCTGGTCAACTCTGCCAAAAAACCAGCCAGCAAAAAGCCCGGCAATACCAGCGGCAATGGTTCCGGCGGGTCTGGATCATCAACCAAGCTTCTTAAGTTTGGGGACTATGCCATTAAAAACGGCGCTTTCCATCAAATCAAAGCAGTTCGGGCCGGGCCTGAGGGTGATGGGTTTGTAGAATTTCCGTTGTGCGATTTTGCCTGCAAAATCGTTGAGGCAATCGTCCAGGACACCGGCTTAGAGGATAGTTCATTCTTAAGAATCGAGGGCCGCCGCGCCGATGGGGTGCCGCTCCCGTTGGTCGATGTTCCGGCTAAGTCGTTCTACTCATCGCAGGGTAACTGGGCTAACGAGTTTTGGGGCACAGCGCCTTTTATTTACCCAGGGGCCGCGAAAAAAGACAATCTACGCGCCGCTATTCACCTGTACTCAAAATTGAACGGAGATGTCCCGCGCCGGGTGATTTATAAGTTTACTGGCTGGAAGAAAATCAATGAACAATGGCATTACTTAACTGGATCAGGTGCTATTTGTGAAGCGGGCCTGATTGATACGGTTGAAACCGATTTAGGTAGCGGCCACATGGCCCGCTATGCGTTACCAGCACCGCTGGCAGGCGATGAGCTAAAAGCCGCAATCAATGAGGCGCTGCAATTAATAACCATCTGCCCCAACAAGCCACACATAGGCGCTGTGCTATTGGCAGCAGTAGCCCGCGCACCACTGGGAGAATGTCACCCGATAGACTTTTGTATTTGGGTGCATGGCCTAACTGGATCGAGAAAATCTGAACTTGCCGCTTTATGTTTGGCGTGGTTTGGAGACTTCAACGCTAGACGCTTTCCGGCAAATTGGAGCGACACCGATAACGCCCTAGAAAGTAAGGCGTTTCAATGCAAGGATTCGCTCTACATTGTGGACGACTTCAAGCCCTCAGTGAACCAGGCTGAAGCCGCCAAACTGCACAGCAAAGCAGAGCGGTTTATTCGTAACACCGGCAATCAGGCTGGCCGCAATAGATTATCCTCAAGCCTGCAAGCAATACCAGCACCCTACAACAGAAGCATGACCATTGCCACGGGCGAAGATTTACCCAAAGGACAAAGCTTACTTGGTCGGTTATTGGTCTTGGAGCTGGCAAGAAATGACGTTGATAATAATCAACTAACACTCTGCCAGCAGTCCGCCGCCGCTGGTAAGTTTGCCGGGCTTATGTCTGCTTACATCCAATGGCTAGCGCCGCGTATGGATCAGCTTAAGCAAGACTTCCCTAAATTTGTGCAGCAATATCGAGATAAAGCCACGCAAGACGGCCTTGCCACTTCTCACCCTCGTGCTCCTGAGCTTTTCGCCAATTTGGTAGCCGGTTGTGAAGCGTTCACTGATTTTCTACAAGATTCAGGCTTGAGTGCTGAACGTGCCAACGTATTGACCGTGGATATTGAGACAGGATTAAAGCAAGCATTCTCTGAACAGGGTGCCTATCAAAGCGAACAAGACGAAGTACGCCGGTTCATTGACCTACTGAAGGCCGCCTTCTCATCTGGCAATTGCCATATTGCCGAACGCCTGAAGAAGGCACCACCTGAAAACCATCCGTTCTTTTGGGGGTGGCGCAATGCGGGCACTGATGCCGTAGGCGATGAGATGTATAACCCGATGGGCGATTGTATCGGCTACTTGAATGAGCAAACCAGCGGCAAGCCTTGCGAGGTCTGGCTTGTGCAAGATAACGCTTTTAAGGTGGCTGCACAGTTCGCCCGTAATCAAGGTGACAGCTTCTTATTAAGCGCACCTGCTCTATGGCGCCGTATGATTGAGCGCGGCCTTGTCACTCAAACAGAACCGGACGCCAGAACCAACAAACCCAGGCCGACAGTTAAGTGCACTATTGCGGGTGCATCAATGCGCGTGATGGTCTTATCGTCTGAATTATTCGAGGCTGATTAGAAAAATGTTAAGGGGGTATGTATTAATTTTGTGGGGAAATTGGGGAGATAGTAGCTTAAGCCATATGTATCAAGGCTTACACGCTCCCCACATGATTTTTTTATGTGGGGAATCTCCCCACAAAATCCGGGGAGCAACACCCAGCAAGCCAATTAAAAACATAGGAAAAATTGTCAAAAATAGACAATCTCCCCACATTTACAACCTATGTGGGGAGCTTGCAAGCCGCGCCACGTATGGCCTGAAGCCCTATCTCCCCAACTCCCCACATAAAAAAACAAGACCCCCCTAAAGTTTTTTTCACAGCAACAATTTAATGAGCATCTTAACCACCAAAAAGGCCAGTGTTGAGCTGTTGAGTGCGGTTTATCCCATAGGGGGTAGGGGTCTACTTCCTTTGGAAGCATTGATTCCATGACCCGTTGCATAGCTAAACTTTTATCTGAGATATTTAGAATAGAAAAAGCCCACCTAAGCAAGGTAATGAGCATCTTAACCACCAAAAAAGGCGGCTGTATTGTGCTGTTGTGTGTGTCTTACCCCTACCCCCGGGGGGCATAAAATCCCGCCAGCCATTTTCCCCTAGACCGATTGCAACTACTTACGTGCAAACGCGGGAATTTCCATAGGGGGGGGTAGCAGCCCGCAGGCCACGCCCGGCGCTACCTTGAGTAAATCAAGCAGCTGTTTTTTAGCACAGTTCGCTTGTGACTGTCCTACATGAATGAGTAAATGTTGTCCTACGAAGCATGGGATGTGCCGCTACTCTATGGCGTGATTGTTATGGGCGCGGGGAATTACTATAACTTATTGAAATTAAACGAATATTTATTGAAATTTAACTAATAGTCTGGTTAGATAACCACCAATATTTACATTGCTTCTTAGGAGTATTAACACATGAAAAAATTAGGATTTGCTGTAACAACCGCGGAAGGTCACTTCTTATCTCGGTATGGAATTAAAAAAGAACCAGAGGGGCTGGTTCTCGATGCCGGTTTTGAAAAAGGTATTTTAAACAGCGTTTCAGCCAAAAAACTAGCGGATGCCGCTGAGACTAAAAAAACGCTTCAATCCTACCATCCTGATATTAAGTTTTGGGTGGTCCAGTTTTTTAAAGACAAGGGGCAGTTTTACTTTAAGTCTGCAACAGGTGAAAACCCACCTTGGTTTCAAACTCAACATGACCGTTTTAGCGGTCTTTATCAGGAGCCCCAATAATGTCCTCAAACAATTTTCAATTAAAGGCAGTGCTGATAGCGGTTGATCGAATTTCTCCAGCCTTAAAGGGTGTTGGCAAGAATATCGAAATTTTTAAACGGCAGCTTCGGTCAACAGGCGTAGGTCGTGGCGCCATACCACTGGCGGCGGGCTTTACTGCAGCGTTGGCATTTCCGGCCAAGGCATTTATGGATATGGAAAGCGCCTCTGTCCAACTCAAAAACACGTTGATGACCAAGGATGGGTTATCACCGGGATTTGAAAAACTCAACAAAATAGCCACCGAACTGGGCAACATACTACCAGGCTCAACGGCAGACTTTCAAAACATGGCGACAACCATGAAGGCCAATAGTATTGGCACCAATACGCTAATTAATGACGGCCTAAAGGCGGCCGCCTATTTGGGTGTTGCCACTAAAGATCTAGGCGAAACCTATCAAACGGCCGCGGTTGGCATTGCGAAGATAAGTAATGTCTTTGGCGTGGCGAATAGTGATTTTGTTAGTCTTGCCGATACCATGCAGCGCGTCGTTAATGTCGGCGTTAGCATTGGCGACTTTACTTCGGCAATGTCTAAAGCTGGTGGGCCTTTGAAGGCACTACATCAGCAAGGTTTGGATGTGGCTAATGCAATGGCTCCGCTTGTTGCCTTATTGACGCAAGCCGGGGTTGATCCAAGTGAAGCGGGTACTGGGCTTCGCACTTTGATCTCGGAGGCGGCGTCAGCGGGTAAATTCACCTCAGTTGAGAATCTTGTCAAAGACCTTGAGAAAATGAATAAACTCAACCCGACCAAACTTATCGCTATGTTTGAGAAATTGTTCGGCAAAGAGCACGCGTCTAAGGCAATGATAATTGCTAGTGGTGGCTATGCCGACATGGTTAACAAATTTAAGGAGCAAGGCGACCTTAATCAGCGTGTACAACAATCGCTTGGCACGCTGACAAATATTCTGGATTCTGCTACAGGCACATTTCAAGGCACAATGGCCGTGTTTGCCAATACTTATGCGCCACAACTAAAGTCTGCTTTGGACAGCATTAATAATTTGGCGGCTGGCTTGACTGATTTTATAGTGCAAAATCCCACAGCTGTTAAAGCGGCAATTTTACTTGCGGGTGGCGTGGTATTGATGAAAGTGGGCATGTTGGCTTTAACCAAGGCCGTCGGCTTTGCCAGTACCGCGATGAAAATACTTAACGGCACCATGAAATTAAATCCTTGGATGCTGATAATTCAGGGATTGCTTATTGCCGCCCCGCTTATCTATGAGAATTTGGATAAAATCACCGGCTACATAAAATCCAGCTTCGAGACGTCTATTAACTGGATTACTGACAAATTTAATGCCTTTATCAACTTTTTTAAAACTAGCTTAGAGTCGATAAAGAATCTTGCGCCCAGCTTGAGTGGATTTTTTGATGAAGCCGACAAAACCCAAGCCAACGGCATGAGACCGCCCGGCTTCCAAAAGCAAAGCAATATACTCAGTCGCGATCGGGGCAGTGTTGATGTAAAAGTGAGCTTCGACAACTCGCCTGCAGGTATGCGAGTGGCGCCGGCACAAACGCGCGGGCCTGTGCGAGCTTCGCAAAACGTAGGTTATCGCACAATTGGCGGGCCGTTGGTGGCTTGATAGTCTGTTGCTTAGAAGCCTTATAACTAATAAACCCGCTTCGGCGGGTTTATTATTGCCTAACATATCTAGCCTAATCTTGAGAGATTAGGCCGCTCTCACTTCATCCAGCAAATCAGGATGACGATCTAAAACCTTAAGCAGTTTCACCAATGCCAAAGGCGGTTTGGTTTTGCCATTCTCATATCGCGAAAACGCATTGATCCCGCCGCCGAAAATTTCAGAGGCTTCCCGCTGGTCAAGTGCCAGTTTTTTGCGAACGCTGGCTATAAAACTGGGGTCAACAATCGAGGCGTTGACCTGTTTGTTAAACTCAAGCATCAGCGCCATTGTTCGTTTTGATTCTTCCGCATTAGTGATCACTTCATCGCAGGCTGGGCAAAAATCGCCAGTTACATCCGGGATGATGGTTGATTCACCTTTGTAGGCGTAGGGCATGTCGCGGGTGTCATGCATCAATTCGGCCGTCGCACAGGATGGGCATTTCATAATCACAGTTCCTTAAACGATACGATGAGAACATCATCAACGACAGTGAGTTTTAAATAAACTTCACCTGTTGAAGTCATTGGACGGTAAACATCCTGCCAAACTCTATGGTCTGCATGGGTTGTCATGCTTTTATAGAAGTCAGCCTGAGTGAGCGCCATTACAACGGTAAGCATGCCGTCAAAATCAACCCCCAATGCCGTTGCGCCTTCTCTGGCTGTCCGGGTCGTTCTCACTTTTCCGGTTGAGATCATGGTTTTGATAACCGATAGCTTGCAATGGGGAGTTTGCTTTTCCATGTGGCAATATTAACCTAATTGGTTATTTTAGGCAAAAATCCAAGTGTTAATATTTAAACTCAGACCGCGGGGTTTTATAGAGACAGAGGGCACTTTGAAACAAAACCAAGCCAACTAGAAAAAACTGGAAAAATAGGCAAAATTTAACCAAGTCCCCACAAATTAAGGCATATATCCCCACATTTAAAAGCCATGTGGGGAGCTTGCAAGCCTCGCCACGTATGGCCTGAAGCCCTATCTCCCCAACTCCCCACATAAAAAAACAAGCCCCCCCTTAAAGTTTTTTTTCACAGCAACAATTTAACGAGCATCTTAACCACCCAAAAAAGGTGGGTCAAAACTCTAAGCGAAGCCATAGAGCCTCACTGCTACTCTATGGCGTGATTGCTTGTGGTAAGGATGAGTGATTAAGCTGGCTTTGCCCACGCAACCACAGCAACCCACCACGCAAACCATTGACAGCCAGCCCACACCAAGCAGACAATGGCCGCGCCGGTCAACAGACTGGCCGGGATTCGAACCCCGCTTAGATATGGCGAAAGCCGCCACCTTAACCAGTGGCTTTTTTATGCCTGTTAGTCAGCCCGGCTTTGTCGTGCTTGTTTATTATGGCGTGGTTACTTGGGCAGCTTTGCAGCTGGCCGCCCCATATCGCGGTAGTTCGAACCCACTTAACCACGTCTCCCAAAGATTCGAACCAATGGGAGGCGGTTTATTCCCTGATATGGAGTACCCGCAATGAAGCAATCACACAACCCAGGCTTAAGCCAAACCACTACAAACAAAATCCCACACTTTGTCGTTTGCGAGAAGTCCGGCAAGTACCACGCAGCCAAGCCATTGACAGAGGCGCAAATTATTAAAGCAGCTAAGAGCCTGCTTAATCGTCGTTTTAAACCAGGGCAAGCCCTCACCAGCCCGGAATTAACCCGTGATTGGTTGCGGATCAATTTAATGGGTTTAGAGCATGAGGTGTTTATCTGTATATTTTTGAACAATCAGCACATCGTAATTAAACACGAAGAAATGTTCAGGGGCACAATTGACGGCTCAAGCGTCTATCCACGTGAAGTGGCTAAACGCTGTTTGCAGCTTAACGCCGCCGCTGTCATGTTTGCCCACAATCACCCTTCAGGCATAGCCGAACCCAGCCAAGCTGATAAATGGATCACGGACAAACTAAAAACCGCGCTTAATTTGTTTGATATTCGAACGCTTGACCATTTCATCATCGGCAAAGACAAGCCTTACTCGTTTGCTGAGCATGGCTTGATTTGATTGGGTATGATTGGTTTATTAATGCCTCAAAAGCATAAAAAATGAATAATTTTTCACTTTTTACCCCTATATCACCCCTTTAGCATGTTAATACATTGATTTATAAGGCTACTTTAGCTTATGTATCGGCAAGTAGCCCCTCTCAACTGACGTAAAACCTTTATAGATCTGATTTGTAGGTGCGGATTTATCCGCATTATCTGCGAATGGATTGATATATGCGGATAAATCCGCACCTACAACCAAACCAATCCCAGAAAGGACTCCATGTTCGAACAAGCCTTCAAAAATATCGACGACGTACTTCGTAAAGAAGCCGGTTGCGCCAGCGAATTGGATTACACCGAACAAACTTCCTGGCTGTTGTTCCTCAAATATCTGGATAGTCTGGAACAAGACAAAGCCATGGAAGCGGCGCTGGAAGGCCGCCAATACCGATTTATCCTCGACGAAGCCTATCGCTGGGAAAGCTGGGCGGCACCCAAAACTGCCGACGGCAAACTCGACCACAATCAAGCCCTCACCGGCGACGACTTGCGCGACCTTGTCGACCGCAAACTGTTTCCCTACCTGCATGGCTTTAAGCAGCGTGCCGATGGCCCCAACACCATCGAATACAAAATCGGTGAAATTTTCGGCGAGATCAAAAACCGCATTCACAGCGGTTATAACCTGCGCGAAATCATCGACCACATCGACGAACTGCGCTTCCGCTCGCAAACCGAAAAACACGAACTGTCGCACCTCTACGAAGCCAAGATCAAAAACATGGGCAATGCCGGACGTAACGGCGGCGAGTATTACACGCCCCGGCCCTTGATTCGCGCCATTGTCCAGGTCACCCAACCCAAAATCGGCGAACGCATTTATGACGGCGCAGTCGGTTCGGCAGGTTTCTTGTGCGAAGCCTTTGATTACCTGAAAAACCAGCCCAATCTGACCACCAGCGATCTGGAAATCCTGCAAACCCGCAGTTTTTACGGCAAGGAAAAGAAGTCGCTGGCTTACGTCATCGCCATCATGAACATGATTTTGCATGGCATCGAAGCACCCAACATCGTCCACACCAACACCCTGGCGGAAAATCTGGCCGACATTCAGGACAAGGATCGCGTCGATGTGATCCTGGCCAATCCACCGTTCGGCGGCAAGGAACGCAAGGAAGTGCAGCAAAACTTTGCGATCCGCACCGGCGAAACCGCTTTCCTGTTCTTGCAGCACTTCATCAAAATGCTCAAAGCCGGTGGCCGGGCCGGTGTGGTGATCAAAAACACCTTCCTGTCCAACACCGACAACGCCTCGGTATCTTTACGCAAACTGCTGCTGGAAAGCTGCAACCTGCACACCGTACTGGATTGCCCCGGCGGCACCTTTCAGGGCGCCGGTGTCAAAACCGTGGTGCTGTTTTTCGAGAAAGGCGCGCCGACCAGGAAGGTTTGGTATTACCAGCTCGAACCAGGCCGCAACATGGGCAAAACCAACCCGCTCAATGATGCGGATTTGGCTGAGTTTATCGAGTTGCAAAAGACCTTTACCGACTCGCCCAAGAGCTGGAGCATTGATACTGCCGCCATCGACACCGCAACTTTCGATTTGTCGGTCAAGAATCCCAACGGCGGTGAAGAGATTGTTCATCGCAGCCCACAGGACATCATGGCTGAAATTGCCGAACTGGATGCGGTGAGCGCCAAGGTGCTGGTAAAAATTCGGGAGTTGTTGTGAAACAAGGATGGACAACAGAGCCTCTGGGTAGTCTGTGTGACATTCTTGATAACCAGCGAAAACCGATAACAAAAAAAGATCGAATTCCGGGAGAATTCCCTTATTTTGGCGCTACTGGGATACTGGATTTTGTTGAAGGTTATATCTTTGATGAACCTTTAGTGCTTGTTGGTGAAGATGGTGCGAAATGGTTTTCTGGTGAAAACACGGCTTTTGCAGTTGAAGGAAAGTGTTGGGTAAATAATCACGCCCATGTTTTACGTCCGCACAGAACATCGCTGACTGACAATTGGTTGATTCACTTTCTTGTGCATTCTGATCTTTCGGAATATGTCTCGGGATTGACAGTACCAAAGCTTAACCAGGGTAGTCTAAGGGAAATTCCTGTTCCAATTGCTCCGCTTGCCGAACAACACCGCATTGTCGCCATTCTCGACGAAGCGTTTGACGGCATCGCCACCGCCAAAGCCACCGCCGAAAAGAACCTGAAAAACGCCCGCGCCCTGTTTGAAAGCCATCTGCAATCGGTGTTTAGTCAGCGGGGTGAAGGGTGGAAACGAGTGAGAATCGAAGATGCATGTGAGTCAATCATTGACTGCGTAAATAAAACCGCCTCAAAGGTCGATGGACCTACACCGTTCAAGATGATCCGAACAACGAATATTAGGAATGGGGTTGTGAATCTCGACTCGGTAAACTATGTCACAGAGGAAGTGTATAAAATTTGGACTCGCCGTCAAATTCCTCAACGCGGTGACGTCATCCTGACGAGAGAAGCCCCAATGGGCGAGGTAGGGATGCTTTTAAGCGACGACAAAGTTTTCCTCGGTCAGCGTCTAGTTTCATATCGAGCGAATCCGGCAAAGTTGAATAACCGATTTCTTCTTTATGCGTTTCAGTCAGGAAACCTTCAAAGTCAAATACATTCATTAGCCTCCGGTTCGACAGTTCAGCACATGCGAGTCCCTGACTCTAAGAATCTACAACTGCCTTTGCCTGGTTTGGTGGAGCAAGAAAGAGCTGTATATACCTTCGATTCTCTGCGCGAAGAAACCCAACGCCTCCAATCCATCTACCAACAAAAACTCGCCGCCCTCGACGAATTGAAAAAATCCCTGTTGCACCAAGCCTTCAGCGGTCAGCTTTGAATGATGACCTGTATAAAAAATCCTATTTTTTAGTCAGGTCAGTTTAACGTGATAAGAAAACTTCATTTTTTATACACGTTATACAAACATGTTAAGATAATTGCGTTTTCTTATCATGTTATGAGTAAAGGGTATGGTTGAATTAGAAATTCCCAGTAATGACAGCTTGGAAGTTAAAGCCGTTTGGCAAAACCTTGCCGAAGCACATCGTTATTTGGCTGAGCTAAAAGGTTTATGCGAATCGTTACCTAACCGGGCAATACTGCTGGATACGCTTTCTATTCAAGAAGCGAAAGATAGTTCGGAAATAGAAAACATCATCACCACACACGATGAGCTGTACGCTTACGAACCCAACAACCTTTCATCACCTGCCGCTAAAGAGGTACAAAATTATATTGCGGCGTTAAGGGTAGGATTTTCTGATGTGCAAGAATCCGGCTTGATCCGCCTGAATACGATTTTACGGGTGCAAGAAGCTGTTGAACAAAATAACGCCGGTTTAAGAAAATTACCGGGGACGATACTTAAAAATCAAAGCACAGGCGCAACGGTTTATGAGCCGCCGCAAAACGCGCAAGTCATTGAAAAATTGATGGCTGATTTAGTGGCTTTTATTCATGCCGATGATGAACTCGACCCTTTGTTGCGCATGGCGATCGCCCATCATCAGTTTGAAAGTATCCATCCTTTTTATGACGGCAATGGCCGCACGGGCCGGATATTGAATCTGTTAATTATGCAACGTGAAGGTTTACTGGATTTGCCGGTGCTGTATTTAAGCCGTTACATCACATCAACCAAAAGCCAATATTATCAATTACTGCAAGCAACGCGAGACACACATGATTGGGTGGCTTGGTGCGTTTATATCGTTAAAGGCGTGGCCATCACCGCTAAAAGTGAAATTAAGTTAGTCAAACAGTTGCGCGAGTTGATGCAAGCTACCAAGCAACGTTTACGCACTGAGCTGCCAAAGCTTTATAGCCAGGAGCTGTTAAATAACTTATTTCGCCATCCCTATACAAAAATTGAATTTGTGGAAAACGATTTAGGGGTTTCACGCATTACTGCGGCAAAGCATTTAGACACCTTAGCTACTAATGGCTTTGTGCAAAAGAAGAAAATTGGCCGTAACAACTATTATATAAACGTTCCGCTATTTAACCTTTTAACGCAGATTACATTAGACGATGAATGAAGCCGAAACCCGCGCCGACTATATTGACCCTGCTTTAGCCGCGGCGGGCTGGGGTGTGGTTGATGGCAGCCGGATTCGGCGGGAATATTCGATCACCCTGGGCCGTATCGAAGGCCACGGCAAACGGGGTAAAGCGTTAACTGCCGACTATGTGCTGGAATATCGCAATACCAAATTGGCGGTGGTCGAAGCCAAAGCGTGGGATAAGCCGCTGACCGAGGGCGTCGGTCAGGCCAAAGATTACGCGGGTAAACTGGCGGTTCGATTTACTTACGCCAGCAACGGGCAGGGCGTTTACGGTATTGATATGGCTACCGGTATCGAAGCCGAGCAAGTTGGCTTTCCGTCGCCTGATGAATTGTGGAATCGTACCTTTGCGGTGGAAAACGCCTGGCGTGACCGCTTTGCCGCGGTGCCGTTTGAAGATCGCGGCGGTTATTTTCAAGGCCGTTATTATCAAGACATTGCCGTTGAACGGGTGTTGCTGGCCATCGCTAACGGACAAGACCGCATCTTGCTGACCCTGGCAACCGGTACCGGTAAAACCTTTATAGCATTTCAATTGGCTTGGAAATTGTTTCAAAGTCGTTGGAATTTGAGCGACTGGCGCTTCGACGCACTCAGCGTGAACGGTGTTGAGCCAACCCGCAGACCGCGCATCCTGTTTCTGGCCGACCGCAACATTTTGGCGAATCAGGCATTTAATGCGTTTTCTGCATTCCAGGAAGATGCTTTAGTGCGAATTGAACCCGCCGACATTCGCAAGAAAGGTAAGGTGCCGAAGAATGGCAGTTTGTTCTTTACCATCTTTCAGACGTTTATGAGCGGGCCTGCCCTTCGACAAGCTAATTTGATTACCGTTCGTGGTGAGCTTGTCGAACCACATCCTGAGACTGAAAGGAATTTTTATTTCGGCGAGTACCCACCCGATTTTTTCGACTTCATCGTCATCGATGAATGTCACCGTGGCGGCGCCAATGATGAAAGTAACTGGCGCGGCATTCTGGAATATTTTTCACCTGCCGTGCAATTGGGTTTAACGGCTACCCCCAAGCGAAAAGATAACGTCGACACTTACGCTT
>Ga0208751_100276_pt1 | contig 16815 bp, 19 predicted proteins | sample LakWasMet22_HOW5_2_FD_183868 | JGI IMG/M metagenome (GOLD analysis project Ga0208751, IMG submission 183868) | Freshwater sediment methanotrophic microbial communities from Lake Washington under simulated oxygen tension - Sediment Metagenome... | ecosystem: Environmental > Aquatic > Freshwater >... | reverse complement strand
TTCTTTAAATTGGCAGGACTTGGGCTGGCAGGTCTTGCTGCATCCTCAGTTAGTAAAGTAGCGATGGCGGCCATTCCAGAAATTGTGTCAGCTGAGGCTGCAAACACCCAAGCACCGCTACATCCCAATACTGGAAGACCCTATAACCCAGTTGTTACGCTGAATGGCTGGAGTCTACCTTGGCGCATGAATAAAGGCGTTAAGGAGTTTCACTTGGTCGCTGAATCTGTGGTCCGTGAAATCGCACCGGGTATGAAGGCCAATTTGTGGGGCTATAACGGACAAAGTCCAGGTCCAACCATTGAAGTGGTTGAGGGAGACAGGGTGAGAATTTATGTCACCAACCGCCTACCTGAAAAAACTAGCGTTCACTGGCATGGGCAACGGCTACCAAATGGTATGGATGGAGTAAGTGGTCTAAGCCAGCCAGCGATTGAACCAGGCAAAACTTTTATGTATGAGTTTGAGGCAAAGCGACCAGGCACCTTCATGTATCACCCACATGCTGATGAAATGCTACAAATGGCAATGGGCTTAATGGGTAGCTGGATAACACACCCAAAGAATCCAAAATTCATGCCAGTAGACCGTGATTTTATATTCCTGCTGAATGCCTATGATATTGAACCTGGTAGCTATACACCCAAAGTAAATACCATGCTAGATTTTAACTTATGGACATGGAACAGCCGAGCATTTCCGGGTATTGATCCAATTGTGGTTCGTAAAAATGATCGTGTACGGATTCGCGTTGGCAACCTCACAATGACCAATCACCCGATACATCTGCATGGACATGAATTTGAAGTCACTGGCACTGATGGAGGGTGGATACCGGCAACTGCGCGATGGCCAGAAGTAACAACCGACATAGCTGTGGGGCAGATGCGTGCCATTGAGTTTATTGCAAATGAGCCTGGCGACTGGGCTTTGCATTGTCATAAGAGCCATCACACCATGAATGCAATGGGGCACAATGTACCCACTTTAATAGGTGTAAAACAGAACGATCTCATTAAAAAAATTGGTGATTTGGTTCCAGACTATATGCCGATGGGCGAAACAGGCATGTCTGAAATGACAGACATGGCAGAGATGATGGAGATGCCTCTACCTGAAAACACGCTACCCATGATGACTGGAAAAGACCAATTTGGGGCGGTTGAGATGGGGGGCATGTTTACTACTGTAAAAGTCCGCCAAGGTTTGGCTAAAGATGATTACAAAGACCCTGGATTTTATAAGCATCCTAAAGGTACTGTCGCACATGAAGTTACGAATGACTTGCCACCGATTAGTCAAGCAGCACCAGATAAATTAGATGAGGGAGTTGAGGTTCAAGTTAGAAAACCAAGTGTTCATAGTGGGCATTAGCTTCATCGAGTTTCATTTAATATTGATAAGTGAATGCAATATTTCAAACTAACTAATAAATTTAAACCTCTCCACTAAAGCTTAGTGGAGAGAATATAAATAGCTATAAACCTTTTAATGTTCTATTGAATTGATTGTTTGGATTGCGTATTTTTTCTGACATTCGTAATTATTGAACGAAATTTCTCTTTGGGCCGCTAATCAACCAAGCCTATTCAGTTCGAAACTCTCAACACTTCGACCTGATTTAAGACTACACCTCAGTCTGCTCTGCTATCTCTAAAGCATCATCCACTTCAATTCCAAGATAGCGTACCGTACTTTCCAGCTTAGTATGTCCAAGTAATAATTGCACTGCTCTAAGGTTTTTTGTTCGTCGGTAAATGAGTGATGCTTTAGTTCTTCTCATTGTGTGAGTGCCATAGTTACTAGGATCGAGACCTATCTGCTCTACCCAATGACTAACTATCCTTGCATATTGCCTGGTTGATAAGTGTGGTGAACCATGAATGCGACTTGGAAATAGATAATTGTCATTACCAAGATGCTCATAGTTAATCCACTGAGATACAGAGTTACGAGTTTGCTCTGTGATTTCAAATTGAACAGGACGGCCTGTTTTCTGCTGCATGACAATCGCTCTTGAAGATATTCTATCCCCATGCGAAATGTCCTTCACTCTAAGCTTTACTAAATCACAGCCGCGAAGCTTGCTGTCTAAGGCTAGGTTAAAAAGGGCAAGGTCACGGACACGGTGCGATAACTCCAGCCTAATCCTAATTGCCCATATCTCTTTTAACTTAAGGGGTGCTTTTTGGCCGATTAATTTACCTTTATTCCACGACTGAGCAATTCTATCAACGTTGACCGATTTCATGATGATCTCCTATAAAAACAGGGATCAATAGTGTGCGCCTATCTAAGTAAGGTATCAGTTATCGGCCCAAAGCAGACGTTCATTTATGAAACCCGACCGACAGAAACGCGGGACAAAGCTGACGGTGATATTTAGTCAATTTCTGACTGTTCTATGTGGCTTTTTAGCTTAACTTAGATCTTAAACGTGTCGAATTGCATCTTGGTCGATTCACATCATGGTTATACAGGAATAACTAAGGATATATACCTGCTCGGCGCAAGCGGATTCAAGACCCGTCACGCCTTGCATTAAATTACAAACAATATTTACTTGGCCAAATACTCTTCGGTAGATAAGACCTTTGCATATCCAAACTCCAGTGCTGACATCAATGCAGTATGCACTTGCTCGGCAGGCACAATCTTTCCACCAAACTCTAAATCTCGCGTAGCACATGCATCATGTACTACCGTAGTTTTGTAGCCAAAGTCTGAAGCTGCCCGTGCTGTTGCATCAATACACATATGGCTCATTGCGCCAACAACGGTTACTTCCTCAATACCTTTCTCATCCAAAGTTTTCTTGAGGTCGGTCTTCAAGAAGGAGTTAGGATAGTTTTTGACTATAACCAGCTCTTCATCTGAGGGAGCAACGGTAGAGTGAATCAAAACTCCATCGCTTCCTGGCACAAAGAATGGCGCGCCAGGGGTGATAAACTCGTGGCGAATATGAATTACTGGAATGTCATTGCTGCGCGCATCTGCAATTATACGTGCCGCATTTTCTAATGCGGACTCAATGCCCGTTAATGGCAACTTGCCAGTCGGTAAATACTCGTTCTGAAGGTCTACAACAATAACTGCTTGCTTGCTCATGGATACGTCCTTTTAGGTTCATAGGTAAAAAGTTTTTAAGCGGGCCTCGCCAGCAGTGGTAGTAAGACATACCTGCGATAGCGCAATCAAGAATGGACAGTGGCTCTGGTGCTGCGCCACGGCATTGACCAAAAATTAAATTGTTCACTCACTTATTCCAACACGTTAATTGACCAAGGAGCCTTAATGGCACAATTTCAGTTTAAAAGCATTATGCGCGTGAGGTCATGTACCAACAATTGACCACTTTGACAACTTTCGATAGTATTGGGCCATTCTTTTATGGGCTTCATTTGCTATGACACCCTCCCGCGTTGCAGTTTTGGCTTTTGAAGGCGTAAGCCTATTTCATCTATCCGTACCTGGCATTGTTTTCAATGGCGTCAATGCCATATCGGATGAACCAAGTTATGACGTGCGCTATTGCGCGCAGGTGTCAGGATTGGTCCGAACCGATCAAGGCCTCATGATCGAAGTAAAAGATGGTTTAAATGCAATGCATGATGCAGATATCATTATTGTGCCTGCCTGGAGCGATGCGCCAGATGCAGCTGCTTCAAAAGATCTGATAGACACGCTTAACGAAGCTCACACTCAGGGAAAGCTGATTGTAGGGCTGTGCCTGGGCGCGTTTGTCTTAGGAGAAGCTGGGTTACTTGATGGTAGGAAGGCTACAACACACTGGATAGCACGAGACAGATTTGCCAAGCAATTTCCGCTCACGCACTTCCGCCCTGATGAGCTATATGTTGCTGATGGCAATATAGTGACTTCTGCGGGCACTGTTGCTGCCATTGATTGCTGCCTGCATTTAGTGCGTCAACGTCATGGCGCAGATATCGCTAATCGTACCGCCAGGTTGTTGGTTACACCCCCGCATCGGCAAGGGGGGCAAGTGCAATACATAGAGCACCCGATACCAGAATTGCCGAGCGAAAACCGACTGCCCGGTGTGCTGGAATGGGCACGAGAACATTTGTCGGAACCTCTTTCGCTTGCGAAGTTAGCTGAAGTTGCTTGCATGAGTCGACGCACATTTACTCGCCGATTTCGGGAAACTACCGGCACGACAGTTATCAAGTGGTTGAATGCTGAGCGTGTTGCTAGGGCACAGCAGTTGCTTGAAATCACAGACATGTCAATTGAAGCTATTGCTGGCACAGCAGGCTTTGGTACACCCCTTTCGTTGAGACAGCAATTTTCAGCTCAATTAGGTATATCTCCATCTGATTATCGACGTACCTTCTGTAAAACAGTGAAAACACTTACTTCATGAAAGACTGATTTTTATTGAAGGAAATGTCAGCCATGAGTCGATGGAAGTCCACTATAGCTTAGTTAAAGAGTTTCTTTGATGCCTCGAAAGATTTAAGTGAGCGCATCCGCCCAGATACTCTGTGCCCAAACATCTGCTTGCAGACCTTCATCAGTCGAATGTCTAGCTGAAATCCCTCCGCCAGAGGCAGCTTGCATATCTTGATCTTTATGATTGTATCGATATACATTTGCCACATGAACAGCCTGCTTGCCATCAACAAAGCTATAACAAGTATTGGCAAATACAGGTTCCTGATCCACTGGTTCACCGGCCAGTTCAGCAATAATTGCATTAGCACATACTTTTGCTTGTGATGTGGCAACATGAGCTGATTTAGGTGGGATAGATGACACTGAGTCACCCAATACATGAATGTCAGGAATGTTCTTTGACTGATAATCTAGAAAGTTCACATCACACCAGTGTTTGGTACCATTCCCTAATCCCGTATCCAAGGCCAGTCGGCCTGCAGTTTGCGGGGGAATGATATTTAGGACATCGACTTTATATCGGCCAAATGTCGATGCTAAGGTCAATGTCTTTACATCAACATTTTCGATCGTGCTGCTAGGCTGGTAATCGATGATGTCTCGGTAAAAGTCATGCCAGGCTCGCTCAAATAACTGGCGTTTTGAAGTAATGGCAGGATTGGCATCCAAAACGATTAGTTTGGATTTTGGCTTATGTTGTTTTAAGTAATAAGCAATTTGGCAGGCACGCTCATAAGGACCAGGAGGACAGCGATATGGCACCATAGGAACTGTGATTGCTACCACACCACCGTCAGGCATGACTGAAAGTTGGTCTCTAAGTAAAATAGTTTGTGCTCCAGCTTTCCATGCATGCGGTATGCTCGTAGCTTGAATTTCAGCATTAATCATAGGTATAGTGCCGTAATCAAAATCGATGCCAGTAGCAACAATCAACCTGTCATAGGAAATAAATTCAGTACCGATTTGTACACGTTTTTTGTCAGGATCTATCTTATCGACAACTCCATTGATGAAACGAATGCCATAATTGTCCTGTAATGGTGTGTAAGCATGCGTGATCGTTTGCAAGTCGGCCTCCCCACTTAATATCCTATTGCTCACAGGGCAAGAAATGAACTTAGACCTAGGTTCAATCACGGTCACAGTGACACGACCATTACTCCACATGCGAAGATACTTGGCTGCAGTAGCTCCACCAAATCCACCACCTACAATTACTACATGACCTAAAGATGTATTGGACTTTGCATATGATAGATTAGGCAGCAATATTGAGCCAACCCCTGCCAAACTGGCTTTCACGAACGTACGACGATCCATCATTTACTCCAGTAAATTAATTGCTGGTTTTTTTACTAACGGGCAAGCTCGTTTTTGCTGTGCGAAATAGTCTGCTAGCTGCTTGATCTCTAGCTCAGTCAAGCCTTTTGCATGTTGTGTCATCACCTCATGTTCTTCACCAGAATTACGATACGACTGCATTTTTTGAATGAAGTATGATGCATCAATGCCTTCTAAGGTTGGGATAACTGACTTGTTTATTGAGCTATGGCTATGACATGTCGCGCAAGATGAAGACAACGTTCTGATATGGGTATTTACCTCTTCGGCCACTCCCTCACTTACGTACAGGAGTTTGATAATTAATGTACTCAGCAAAACAGTACGCGAAATGGTTCTTCTCATGCGCTTATTCCCATTCCAGTTGAGGGTAGGCCTGGTTCACATTTCTTCGATTCACAACGTCGAATAGTAGCCAGTCACTTTGACCGCTCTGGCCGGAAGTGTTTATAGCATCCATGAGGCTGGTTCCACTTTTGATTGCTACACGGATGTCTGACAGCAGCAAATTCAGATAGGCATACTCTTTGTCTAACATATCGTTTTTTGCTTCAGTCGGAGTGCCATGACCTGGTACAGTAAGCTTGGCATCAATATTTTTTAATTTCCCGACAATGCCTACCCAGCCTTTAAGATCTCCGTCCAGTGATGGCGCTCTACTGATAAATAATAGGTCGCCAGTCCAAAGTACTTTGGTCTTACTATCAAAAACTGTGAGGTCGGTATTGGTATGAGCTTTTGGCCATGCTTGGAGATGTATAGTCCGTCCGCCAAGGTCAATATCTTTGGACTCCTTTACTACCTGTGTAGGTGTCACCACTTTGCTACCAGTTGCAGCATCACCCAACTCCTGTTGTAAAGCACGCAATAAGGAGTCACGGTTAATTTCCATCGTATTCGGCAAATTGACATGGCCTATGAACTCAGGATTATCCTGCTCAAATGCTGCGTTGCCAAAGATATGATCTGGATGGATATGGGTATTGATAACATAGCTAATGGGTAGGTTGGTCACTAACTTCACTGCATCTCGCAGCGCCGAGCCTATCCTGAATGACCCTCCGGTATCAATGACAGCAACGCTTTGAGTACCTACAATGAATCCGATGTTGGCAATATCTCCATCGTAGTGTTCATCAAAATCATTGTGTTTACCAGTGTGTACATATACACCATCAGCAATCTTGCTAACTGGAAGTGCATCGGCGACTGCTTGGGAGCTACTAATTACAAAGAACAAACCTATCATCCATATTTTCATGGCATCAATTCACTTGTATCTCATTGCTAACGAATTGTTTACCTTCATTATCCTGAATTGTCACAGTCAACTTGCCTGGTTGATCCGCCTTGAATGGAAACAGGATATTTGGATCTTCGCTAACACCAATAAAGGTGTCAACATCCAAAACGACTTTGTCGTTATAAGTAGCAACAATCTTATTAATGAAGAATGCTGGACGGAAACCCTGTGACACTAGGTCGCGTTGCAAACCGGTATACATTGGATGTTTAATCAATAAATGAGCCTCTTTCAAAAAAGGAGTTTCTTCTGGCTTAATGGAAACTTTCATTTTCCCTGCTGATAGTCGGGCAAGTTGCTCATCTCCACCAATCGTCCCACCACAGCCACCGGCTGCTCTAATTGGGGCTTTGCTCATGATTAATTTACCATCATTGGTTTCCGCAACCACGTGTACATATGAGTCCATTTCCAATCTTATTCTTGTTGAAATCTCAGCCTTACCTGAGTTTGGTGAAAACCTATATATAGCAACTAAAGGAACAGGATTAGCATCAGCAATTACAGTCACTGACTTGATGTATTGGTCATTAGTCATTGGGTAGTCGATACTGAATGCAAATGGAACTTGAGCACCATTCTCTGCGCGCTTTGGCGCTGTAATCTTAATGACGTTGCTTTCGGTAATGGTTGCACCAGGAAAATAAGTAGCTTGCATACCTTGCCAATATTTATCTTCGGCTTCTGCATTTGCTTGCGTACTTAGCAGGTTCAGTGATGACATTAAACCTAAAATGATTAGCTGCTTTTTCACTTCTGTTCTCCTCTTAAAATAAAACCGACCGGTTGGTATGTTATGCTTGTGGTATTATTTGTCAACTGTTTTACAATAGGCAAATGGAGAAACGTTAATTGGCCTTAAACAAATCGAAATCTGAAATATCCCGAGATCGCATACTAGATGCCGCACAGGATCTGATATTGTCACGTGGATTTTCTGCGATGACCGTTGACAGCATCTGCCAAGGTGCAGGAATTACTAAAGGCGGCTTTTTCTATCACTTTGATAGCAAAGATGAGCTTGGAGAAGCGGCTCTGGCAAGATTTTGGAGCAATGCTGAAGAGCGGCAATCCAAAGCGGGTTTCAACACCGCACCTGATCCAGTTACCTTACTTGAAGGATATCTGGATTTTGCAATTGAAGCCTATCAGTCTCAAGAGTTGCAAAAAGGATGCATGCTTGCCATATTCACAATGGAGTTAGCTGAAAGCAATGAACAGTTGTTTAAGGCAGCTGCAAAGCATTTTGAAGCCTGGCGTGCATCTTTGTATGAGATGTACGAAGCGGCAAGTGCATATTCAGGTAAGACTCTTGATGCAAAAGCATGGAGTGATTTATACATATCCACTTTAGAAGGATCATTGCTATTAGCCAAATCAAATAGTGATCCTGTAGCGATTAAGCGGTCTCTTCAGTTATATAAATCTTTATTGAAACAATCTTTGTCCAGCAATACCAATATTGGCACCTGCCCCTAGCTTGCTAGCTACTGTTCAGTTGGAGGCTGCAAAAGATTTCATTAGCTACATAGCCTCTACTGAAGCCAAACGTGTTTATGTAATTATTAAAGTGGCATGGACTTCATTTTGAATGACCGCTTTGGGCCATTATCAGACATTTGTTGTTAATTACCTATGAATGTCACTCTTCAATTACAATAAAATTAATCTATACTCTGTCTCTATAAATACTGTTGGTATCCTTAAATGGCATTCAAAGTAGAAACAATTCCTGATAGTGCTTTCAGCGCAGTACTGGAGAGGTTTCAACACCGCAGACTTCCATCAAGCAAATGGGTTGTTGATCATGAGCGAAATATCTTCATGGTCCTTATCAACTACTACGGTGGGCCATACGAAGGAACCCGAGAGACTCACTATTACAGTATCTTTTGGAAGAACATTGAAATATCAATTGAAGCTGATCGATTAAAGGAAACGTTTTCAAGTGAAGGTGTTGAACTGAATTGGAGAATTCACAAAGTGAATATTCCTGATGGACTCGAACTTCAAGGAGACGAACTTGTGCATATCATTTTTGAGGCATTTGTAGCTAAGGGAAGGTCTTTCGATGAATTCCGCACCTTTAGGGTAAATATTGAATGTAGCTCGCCGGTAAGGTTCGTTCGGTCGCAGCCATTAACCGACGACGAAATAGTGGCCCGTGCAGAGTCAAATAGGCTACAAGACGAGCTAAATGTATCAATAGGCAAGCTTAAAGTAGCCATAAAACAAAGGCAAGCAAAGCATAGTAGACCGTGGTGGAGAAAACTGCTCGACCTATGATGCCCTACTCGAAAAAATATTGCATGGCAATACGCTCTAATTTAGACGTTATGTCCACCTGTCCTGACCCAAAACATACCGTTCAATGTTGACTAAAATTTTAATCACAGGAATCATCCAACTTACTGAGTCGGTGCGAAACCATATCAATACACATCGCTACCAAGTTGTCTTATTGAAAGATTCGGCTAACTGGAACCAAATTTGTAGCTCACTCGATGTTGTTGGTGACTCTCTCGTAGCAATCGAGTCGTACCACAAGGCGGATTTCCCAGAAGATCTTGGACTGAAATACATATACACATACGGTGTACTGCAAGCGCTATTTCTGCTTCAGGATGCGGTGCGCCACTTATCAGAGGCCTTTGCGATTACATACAAACCATCACAAGTACTTCTAGATATTCGCAATATGAGAAATGCAGCCATAGGGCACCCAACAAAACAAGATCACAAAGGGCAGCGCTACTACAACTACATTTCCAGAGCCTCAATGACAAAGAATGGTTTCGATCTGCTGCGCAATTCTCGCCCCGGTCAATATGATATGATGCATGTGGATTTCACATTGGCAACCAATGACCAATTGCAAGCTATAACCGAGTCATTCCAGCAGATTGCTTCAAAGCTTGAGGAGGCGGATCGTACGCATATGGAGAAATACAAAGACAGCCCCCTTGAGGATATTTTCCACTCGGCCATGGGGTATTGTTTCGAGAAGATAAGTCTAGGCATCAACTCTCATTCGTCTGTTGACCGTGAGTTCGGTCAGACTCACATTAGTCTGGTGCGAGATACCTACGAAAAATTTAAAACAGCCCTTCAAGAGCGAAACGAACTCAATAGCTACACAGAATTTGATCTTAACGAATACTTTCATGCCATACGAAAGTTGGATGGATATTTGGAAGGTATAAGTAAAACTATGGAGGATGCTGATGCACGCATCTATCTTTCATACCTTCGCAATGAGCACGACCACTTCGTCCAAATTGCTAAGGAAATCGATGCAGACTATCGAGTCAGGGAATAAAATGGAGATCAACGGGAAGCTTCGCTTACATCAACCTAGAAAGTCTTTTTTTACTATAGGCGACTAGAAACTAAGCCAGTGCTTGCTTCCAGAGCAACTGTTCGGTGATTCCTTCCGGTTTTCCATGCACTCAATTTCAACTTCGTTGTAAATCAATAGGTTACAGTTACAGCTGCAGTCAGACTTAGAATTAAGTAAATCAAGAAATTGGCCTGAAAGCCAATGCTGGCTTGAGTTTCACTTCAGGTTAGCAGTATAAAAAGCGGAAGGAATCACCGACTTTTTAGTTTTGGTGATTGATATTCTTGTTAGATTGGCACGTATCACCACAAGAGGTATCATACAGCGCAATGCAATCAGACTTATTAATGCTTATCGCCATCGCAATAATTGCCATTTTTATCGGCGTTGATTATTTGCGCTTGCAGCGTGATCCAGAGAAGCCGAAACCAAAAGCAAAATTCTCTGAACGCGCACAGCAGAATCCAAAAGAGTTTGAGTACATTTTATGCATTTTGTCGCAGCTGGAGGCACCTGATGCAGAAGTCCTGAAGCGATACATTAATGTGAATGACCAACCTCCAAGAACAGATATCGAGCTATTGGAGTTGATTGATCAGCATAGACGTTGGCAGTGGATTGCAGATGGGCGCTCTGGTGCTGGTAATCCGCACGTGGATGAAGTCATCTATTTAGAAACGCTCTATGTCGCTGTTCAAACCATTACTGGCCAAGTCGCTAGCACATGAATGAAGTATTGTTATTGATCGAGCAGCATCATAAGGAGATACTAAATGCCTGGCGCACACTCACCGGAAATTGAGGTTTCTTTAGCATCAAATAAAGGCTTTTGGCTGCTGCTGGATGAAGAGGAATTGTTTGTTCCATTCTCTGAGTTCCCATGGTTTCAACAAGCGACCATTGAAGCAGTCGCAACTGTTGAAAAGCCTTCATCTAATCACCTGTACTGGCCTTTGCTTGATATTGACCTGTCGGTAGAATCTATTCGCAATCCTAGTGCATTCCCATTACGCTCTAAAACCTAACCTCTGGAGCGAGTAAAATCAGCTTGCCCAATACCACCCCATATTTACAAATATGCCTTTGACCTTTCACCAACTTTCCCCCACTTTGCGAATTCTTTGAATTCGCCATTCATGCTATCCAAAGTATTATTGTTAAACCAAACTTGATTTGAATATCAAAGTTGAAGCTTTTAGGTTAACAATGCCTTTAATGTAACCAAATCATTTTCTCTGTTCACAAGAAAATCTAGATATATCTTAGATATATCTTTGACAGAAATTATTTTTTTGTTGAAAAATCCTCTACAAGCCAATAACTACGTGCCATCCAGTTACTGTAGGAATTTTAAAAGCGTCTGGGTTAGTACGGTTCTCCGTCTGAGTTAGTACGGTTCAGTGTCTGAGTTAGTACGGTTTATCCGTCTGCTTTAGTACGGTACTTTTTTCTAGCAACAGAATACAATCCAGATTCTAACTTTTCAAACTTCCATGATGCTGTTTTTTGAATTTCTTCAAGCGCTTTAAGTAAAGTTTGCTTACGCGTACGCATGGTTGAGTCCTCGGCTTCATATGACCAAACGTAACTCATAAGCGTCTCAATTTTAAAGTTACGCTTTTTGCCTGGGTCAACAATAGCGCATAAGCGTTGGTGCAATATGGCGGCTGGATCGCTTTTAATTGCTCTTACTTCGTCCATATTAATAATTGTATGCCGACCTCCGCCCCTATTGAGCACAGCGTCCGTTATTCTATGGTTTAACGTTACAAATAAGTCACGACTGGTTTGGTCGTATCCGTAACCTAGTATGTGCTGGACCCACAACTTGTCCCCAACACGCAGCTCAAAAGTTACGTTCGCAAGCCTATATAAACTTGCTTCTGCAGCTTTAATTTGTTTTTTCCCGTTTGTGTATCCAAGTTGCCTTAACAAACTACAAATTTTGACTGTTACAACGCGATTTACTTCATTTTTAGCAGAGTGCTGCGGGTTTAAAGATTTAATTAGATCTAGAGCCAGAACGGTCTGGTTAGATTCTGGCCTGCATATATCTAAGCTAAGATCGCTTGGACCTGCCAGCGCTGTTAGTGCCTGCAGTATTCGCATGTCGAATGCGTCTAGCGGTTCAAAACCAGTGAATCTAATTGACTCATTTTCTCCGTATGCATACTTCACATCAAGCTTAAGTTTTTTTCTGTCACCTCTTTTTAATGATCTAAATAAGTTTGGGGTTAAGCAGTGCGCAGAATCGTGTTTTGCATGAGTGGTTAATTCAAACAATCTTGTCATTTGAACCTCCGACTGCTTTCACAACGATCTTTAATGTAGGCTTAGCTTTGGATACGGCTACACTCATACACCTTGATGACGGCATAAGCACCCCTCCCTCGCCTCTCTCGAACCACCGCTCAGCAGTTGCCTGCCCATAATTCTCCTTATTGCCACCAAACTTCACAAAGTGCTTCCTAGCACCTTCATATAACTTGTGCGCTCTCTCCTCTTCTTCAGTCATTGACTGCAAGAACCCTTGCCACCGACAATTGTCGGTAATCGCTGAAGCGCCTCTGGTTGATTGCTGCGCAACTTGCTGACCGTTCAGGACTGCACCTTTACTATTGTGATGAAGAAACAACACAGCTGCGCCGGTCTCTGTTGCTATCTTCTCGTAACAGCTGACTACCTGACTCATTTGTCCGTTATCATTTTCATTTTGCTGATGAAAACGAGTGAAAGTGTCGAATATAACAAGTCGCTTGCCCTCACACTTCTTGATGACTTCACCTAAAAACTGCTGGTTCAAAATATTAGGCTGCATACCCACCAGCGAATTGATCTCAATGTTACTAAGCACTTGTTGTCGAGCGCTTGAGTTCAAATGTCGACCAATAGAATATATCCGTTGATTGATGACGGTTGCAGGATCTTCAGCATTGAAAATTGAAACCTTGCCTTCGTTACCATTTGCTAATTTCAGTAGCATGTTGTCAGCTTCGGCAGAAGCTACGCCCATGGCAATTTCTAGCGCTGCAAATGATTTGCCGGTAGCGCCAGGGCTTGCAATATTGCCAACCGTTGCTGCAGCTAATCCACAAATAATGAAATCAAGTGGGGGTGGTTCTTGCTCGAATACGAGTGTTAAGTCGAGTTGTCTCATCACACACCTGCCATTTCTGACAAGTTAGCGTTCAACCAGGCCCCAGCCTCTGCTTCTGTATCTCCAATTACCAATGGCAACTCGAAAGCATAACAATCAGAAATGTTCTCAGTGATAACCCACTGGCCATCAATCTGCTCAACAACGAGTTCAAATCCCAGGCGTTGTGCCAACAACTCTAAGTGATTAAGCATGGCTAACCTCTGCTTTCGCTTCAGCTATTTTTTGAGCCTTTGTTTTTGGTCCGCGACGTTTTGGTGGTTCTTTTGAAGAGATGCGATCTAAGTATTCTGCGACATCGTCAATGCGAGCAACGCGTTTGCCGCCCTGCAGGAACGTGTGAATTGCAAATCTGTTTTCAGAGATTAAATTACGACAATACTGCTCATCGTAGCCGAGTAAGACGGCTAAATCTGATACTGGTAAATTGAATTTACCGTTGAAACGAAATAAAAGTATTTGTAAGGTTTGACTAGGCATGACGCTGCGCCTCCATATCTAAGTTATGAAGTCGCAACATCGTTGATGATGTAGCAATTGAACTCTGGGAGCAGATCCCACTGGTTACGGTGTTAACCTTTGACTACGTTAATCAAAGTAAGAGTAGGCACTCTTTCTAAATGCACAATCACTTGCACAATAACTCTTTTACAAGAGCACTAAGACGTTACCTTAGTTGTTTGGTGATCCGATCACCTCCCCAGCTCTAGCGCTGACTCATTGAGTCTCTGGGAGCGCGCCTAAAGCAAGTCAACATTCTTACTTTAGACATATTTTGCCATTGTTGTGTCAGTCTTCTGCAAAACTGATAATGGACCTTACGTAACTACTACCTGACTAAAAATTATAACTATATTTTTTACGGTGTCAACTTCATTACGCATTTTGGTAACGTTTGAGAACATTTGGTAACAACAAGACAAAAAAAATAGTGATATCCAATTATAATTTCTTATAATTTCATATCACCATTCATTTTATTATCAATTACTTAGCATGAAATAATGGTAGGAGATGCGAGGATCGAACTCGCGACAAACGGATTAAGAGTCCGCTGCTCTACCAGCTGAGCTAATCTCCCAAATACGACTGTTATTATAGACGGATGTAGCAGTTAGACGCTAAAAATTAAGCTTAGCTCTCAATATACGCATCACTTGAAATGATCAAACTCAAACTAAAGCGTTATTGCGTAACACTTTACTGCCTAATATATTATTACCCAGCGACTTATTGAATAGTGCAGTCTTCTACTCCGGTATTGCCGCCTTTAAACTCTGGTTCAAAGTAAAACTTATGAAAGCTCCACTGCCCATTGGCATTCTTTTTGATCTCGGCAATACCTGTACCATAGTCTTTGGTACTTTGATCTTGCAATGCAAAGTGCATGGCCACGTGATTACCATTTGCCGCAGCATGGCCTAAATAGGTGCCGTAGCCTGGTACTTCCAGCTTAAAATCATAGCTCGCGTAATTTTCTTTACTGTGTGCTGGCTTTAATGCCATGGTCACCACCCCGGTATACTTGCCCTCGTGCGCGTCATCTCCCGTGCAGTTATATACACCGCTAAAGTCTTGCACAGTAGTTTGCGCTGCATAACCGTTAAAGTTAGCCAACAACAATAGGCTGCAAATAAAGTATTTCATCGTCAAATCCTCATTACTGCGCTAGAAACCTAGACTTCATGCTTTCTAGATTCAGTTCACTCAAGATATTGCCAATCCGCTCTTTTGCATTTTTACGCGGCTGGCCAGTATATTTTGCGATGATTAACTCGTTTTTCATGGAGTGCTCCCAGCCCACAAGCTCGGTCACTGTCACACTGTAACCAGCAGCTTCTAACTGCAGGCAGCGTAATACGTTGGTAATTTGGCTGCCAAACTCGCGCGTGTGAATCGGGTGGCGCCAAATCTCACTTAATGAGGTTTTACCAAAGCTTTCATTTTTATGCTGCCTTAATACTTCTGCCACCTCGGCCTGACAGCACGGCACTAACACCATATATTTGGCATGTTTTTTCAATGCAAATTGAATCGCATCGTCTGTTGCCGTGTTACATGCATGCAAAGCGGTCACAATATCCACTTTATTAGGGATAACGCCTGACGTAGTAGATTCTTCTACGGTTAAGTGCTCAAAACGCATACGTGCAAAACTAAGTTGCTGTGCTAAGTCTTTAGACTTTTCAACCAGCTCTGCTCGCGTTTCGATGCCCACAACCTCGCCTGCCGCTAGCTGTTTGAGCAATAAATCATATAGGATAAACCCGAGATACGACTTACCCGCGCCATGGTCCACCAAAACGGGGTTAGGATTATGTGCCAACACATCATTGAATAATGGCTCGATAAAATTGACCAAGTGATACACTTGCTTGAGCTTACGGCGGCTATCTTGGTTAAGTTTGCCATCACGTGTGAGTATATGTAGCGCTTTAAGCAACTCAATGGATTGATTAGGCTTTATTTCTGGAATATTTTGCATATTGCTATTTTAATGGAAAATAATATTTTTATCTGACTTGTCGTCAAACAAATCACTACTGCGTTTTGTATAGCAAGGGCACTTAACATTTGTGTTCCGGTGACAGAAATCAAACAAACCGAGATAAGGACTTCATGATGAAAAACATACTTTCAATTACAACCATTTTACTCACAATACTTGCTTCAGCATCTGCAACGGCCGACGAAGCCACGCACGGCAAAGTAGGCTTGGATCAGCGTGGCGATCGTATTGAACAGCGTTTTGACAACAAAGGTGACCGCATTGAGCAACGTCTAGACAACCGTGGTGACGCTATTGAAAACCACTTAGATACCAAAGCTGACAAAGCGCGTGAAAATGGCAATGTAAAACGTGCTAACCATTTAGAAAACAAAGGCGACCAAATTAACCAGCATTTGGATAACCGTGGGGAGCGTATCGATAACCACATGGATAGACAGGGTGAACGCATCAACAACCGCTTAGATAGACGCGCTAAACGTAAATAGAAGCAACGAACATTTCATGCATATGGGGCGCGATTTCGATAAACAATATCTCAGTATGAATCATTTTCTTGCAGATATTGAGGGTCGCGCTTTTCGCATGGCACAAATTGCTACTGGTAATCGCGACGATGCGCTAGAAATAGTACAAGACGCAATGATGAAGCTGGTACAGAAGTACAGCCAGCATCCACCTGCAGAATGGAAAGCATTATTTTACAGCATACTGAATACGCGTATTTTAGATTGGCATCGCAGGCA
>Ga0208751_100274_pt1 | contig 16876 bp, 13 predicted proteins | sample LakWasMet22_HOW5_2_FD_183868 | JGI IMG/M metagenome (GOLD analysis project Ga0208751, IMG submission 183868) | Freshwater sediment methanotrophic microbial communities from Lake Washington under simulated oxygen tension - Sediment Metagenome... | ecosystem: Environmental > Aquatic > Freshwater >... | reverse complement strand
CCGCAATTGCTGCGGAAACGGGCAGTGCAAGCAGTACGCCGGTAAAGCCGAATAACTGGCCGCCTGCCATCAGGGCGAAAATGACGACTAATGGATGGAGCCCGATACGGTCGCCTACCAGGTAAGGGGTTAACAGCATGCTCTCAACTATTTGCCCGAGGCCGAATACAATCAGTACCGGAATCAGATCGTTTAAATTACCGAATTGCAGCAGGCCGGAAAGCGTTGCCAGCCCGAGCCCGAGGCCGATACCCAGGTACGGTACAAAGCCAAGTAAGCCGGAAAGCGCGCCGATCGGCAATGCAAGTTCCAGCCCTGAAAGCCATAAGCCTGTGGCATAGAACACGCTCATTAGCAGCATGACCGCAAGTTGGCCACGCAGGAATTCAGCCAGCACTGCATCAACATCACTGGCGATTTCCACCGTTTTTGCCAGTATTTTTCTGGGCAATAAGTGATTGATTTTAGCGATAATTACATTCCAATCAACCAGCAGGTAAAACAGCACCAGAGGGATAAGAATCAGATTCGCCAGCCAGCCAATGATTGCGAGCCCATGACTGCCGATGCCCAGTGCGATTTGCTTGGCAAAGTTGCCGGCGGTTTGCCAGTTCTCGGTCACGATTTGCTGGATCTGTGCATAGTCGATGTTCAGTGCAACGCCAAAATTTTTCAGCAGCCATGGCTCCAGAAAGTTTTTTGCCGTGTTGAAGTAGATCGGTAATTTTTGCGAGATCAGCACAAATTCTTTTTGCATCAATGGCACGACAATCAACAGCATCATGATCAGCACAGCAAATAAAAGCAGCATCACGATGAGTGCTGCGATGGTGCGGCTTGGGCTGTAGCTGAATTTTTTATTGAAAAAAGAGAAATTCAGGGCATCAATTCTGTTTACCAGCGGGTTGGTGATGTAGGCCAGAATGGCCGCTACCAGAAATGGGGTAAGTATCGGACCCAGCAGGTAAATCAGGCCGCAGACGGCCAACCCGGTAATCCACCAGAGGTAATGCGTACGGTTATCCATTTACTCAGTCCATTAATTTGATTTTTATGGACACTTCTATAAATACATTTTTTGGGTGCATTACTGCGTTGCGCAGTACTCGTAACCTCGCTGTATACTGCATACTATCTCGGTTCCTGCGTTCCGTGCGCCTTGTACTGCATCCCAAACTCTGCATTGATAGACGTGCCCTTATGGAATTTTGATATGCCTGAGATTTCGGTTAATCAGGCATTTCAGTTAAAATAGTATTATAACGACAGAACACACTTTTAGTAGAAAGCGAGAACGTACTTGAGCGCCAATAATTCAGATAAAACTTCTATCAGCTACCGCGATGCAGGGGTGGATATTGAAGCGGGCGATGCCTTAGTTGAGCAAATTAAACCTTTTGCCAAACGCACGATGCGCCCGGAAGTGCTAGGCGGTATCGGCGGCTTCGGTTCATTGTTTGCGGTGCCACAAAAATTCAAGGAGCCGATTCTGGTTTCCGGTACTGACGGTGTCGGCACTAAATTAAAGCTCGCTTTTGAATTGAACAAACATGATACCGTAGGTATCGATCTGGTAGCCATGAGCGTCAATGACATTCTGGTACAAGGTGCCGAGCCATTATTTTTCCTGGATTATTTCGCATGTGGCAAGCTGGAAGTGGGCGTTGCTGCGCAGGTGATCAAGGGTATTGCCGAAGGTTGTGAGCAATCCGGCTGTGCATTGGTGGGCGGTGAAACTGCAGAAATGCCAGGCATGTACCCGGCTGGTGAGTATGACCTGGCCGGTTTTGCGGTGGGTTGTGCAGATAAATCCAAACTGATTGACGGTACGACCATCGCTGCCGGCGATGTCGTGCTGGGTCTGGCTTCAAGCGGCGCACACTCAAACGGTTATTCACTGATCCGTAAGCTGATCGAAAAATCAGGTATCGACTTTGAATCAGATTTTCATGGCAGAAAATTCAAAGATGTGGTGATGGAACCGACACGTATTTACGTGAAATCATTGCTGAAACTGATTGAAGCAATGCCGGTAAAAGGCATGGCGCACATCACCGGTGGCGGCATCACCGAGAATATTCCGCGTGTGCTGCCGGCAGGTTTGACTGCTGAAATCAGAGCTGACGGCTGGCAGTTGCCGCCATTATTCCAATGGCTGCAGGCACAGGGCAATATCGTGCCAAGTGAACTGTATAAGACTTTCAACTGCGGCATCGGTATGGCAGTAATCGTGGCAAAAGAGCATGTGACGCAGGCGAAGCAATTGCTGGAAGCCTCCGGTGAAACCGTGTTCGAGATCGGCCATATCCGCGCCCAGGCTGCGGGTGAAGCACCAACGATTGTCGTTTAATCGGTTAGCCTTGTAATGAAACGCCACGTAACGAAACCTCTGCTGGCGCGTTAGATTGATGTGTTTCTTAAATTAAAGGAATTTTTGTGTTTAATCACATCAAAATATTTACATTGTTTAAACTATTAAACTTGGCAGTTCTGTTGTCGGCAACATCCGTGATGGCAGAACAGGCGGCATTGTCAAATGCCGCTATGCCTAAACGTATTCAGGCTGTGTACGAAGTGACAAAAAATGGCCAGCCGTTTGCTAAAGTCCACGAACAGTTCATCGTCAGCGGCACTGGCTATAAGGTCGAGAGCGTTACCAAAGGTATCGGTGTGTATGCGCTGTTTGGTGAGCGTGTATTGACCAGCACCGGCGAGATGACTGCACAAGGCTTGAAACCTACCCGTTTCGAGCTGCACCAGGGCGATAATCCCAAGAAGGCTGTGCTGGCAGATTTTGACTGGCCCAAACAGAATCTGCGTATGACGGTAAAAGGCAAACTGAAAGAAGCGCCGCTCACTGCAGGCACCCAGGATCTTGCTAGTTTTGCTTATCAGTTCATGTATCTGGCCAAGCCGTTAAAAAGTGACATTACGGTAACGCTGACTACCGGCAAGAAACTTAACCAGTATCAATACCATATCAATCCTGAATCTGAAATGATTACCAGCGCGGGTGTGCAATATAAAACCCAGCACCTGGCGCCACCGGCACAGGATACACAAGAGACCAAGGAGCTGTGGCTCGCTGCCGATTATCACTATGTACCTGTAAAAATTCTGATGGTGGATGATAATGGGCAGAAGTTAGAACAGATATTAACCGAGTTGCATATAGAGTAAAGGAACCACGAAGATTCATATTTTATGAGCGCATTGCATCGTTGCGCGGTACTCGAAATCCTCATTACTTTGTGTACATTCCGGTTTCTGCGTTCCGTGCGCCTTTGGCGTATGAATAATGAGCTTTAGTGCATATATTCTACGGACATGCCCTTTACGGGTCACTGCATCTCATAAAAAATGTTTTTCATGATTCCTGTAATCTCATTTCAACTTGATACAAAACATTAAAGAAAATTAAAGTAAAGAAAATCAAATATGACGCCTAATCTAATCCGCCAAGCTGCTGTGGTTTTATCTAATCTGCTGACATTCAGCAGCCCTGCGGACGCTAAATTAAGCGAGTTCTTTCGCAACAATAGAGAGCTGGGTACCAAAGAGCGTGCGTTTGTTGCGGAAAGTGTATACGGTGTTTTGCGCCGTTTGCGTTTTTTGAGTACCGTGACTGCAAACGAGGAGGATGATCCGGACGACGCACGTAAACTGATCCTGGCGTATCTGCTGCGCGTGCAGGGCATGAGCATCCGTGAGCTGGAACCCATGCTTAACGAACAGCAAAAAGAGTGGGCGCACATGATCAAGGCGAAATCTACCGAAAACCTGCCATTGGCAGTGCAGGCGGATGTGCGTGACTGGCTGTGGGATAAACTCGTAGCGCAATATGGCGAGAAGGAAGCGCTTACCATTGGCCGCAGCATGCATGAACAGGCTACGCTAGACCTGCGCGTGAACACGATCAAAGGTAACCGTGATGACGTGCTGGCAAAATTCATTGCCGAAAATACTTCGGGTGAAACCAATATTACAAAAACACCTTATTCGCCTATCGGCATCCGCATGCCTAACCGCATGAACATCGGTCGCCACGTGTTGTTTACTGAAGGCAAGATCGAAGTGCAGGATGAAGGTAGCCAGTTATTGTCATACCTGGTGGCGCCCAAGCGCGGCATGATGGTTGCAGATTTCTGTGCCGGTGCCGGCGGTAAAAGCCTGGCGATCGGCGCGCTGATGCGCAATACCGGCCGCTTGTATGCGTTTGATGTGTCCGAGAAGCGCCTGCATAATCTGGGCCAGCGCTTAAAGCGCTCCGGCTTGAGCAATATGCATGCACAAGTGATCAGCAGTGAGACGGACCCTAAACTGAAGCGCTTGAATGGCAAGTTTGACCGTGTACTGGTGGATGCGCCATGCAGCGGATTAGGCACCTTGCGTCGCAACCCTGATTTGAAATGGCGCCAGATGCCGGAAGATGTTGCCGAGCTGAATGTGAAGCAAACCAATATTCTGACACGTGCTGCCAAGCTCACAAAAACCGGCGGGCGCCTGATTTATGCAACCTGCAGCTTGCTGAAGGACGAGAACGAGGCCATCGCAGAACAGTTTCTGGCTGCGCACCCGGATTTTAAATTGCTGAATGCGGCTGAGCTTCTGGCACAGCAGCACATCGAGCTGGATACAGGCAGCTATCTGAAACTGCTGCCGCATCTGCATAATACCGATGGCTTTTTTGCTGCCGTATTTGAAAAGACACAGGCCGTACATGAAGCCGATATAGATAAAGCTGATGTTGAAGTGAGTGTGGTAACTGCACAAACTGAGGTTGCAGCAAGTGAACCTGCTGTAATGGCCGAGGCTGAGGAAGTTAAGCCGAAAGCCGCGAAACCTAAAACAGCCAAAGCAAAAGTAGCAAAACCGAAAGCTGACAAACCAACAGTTGAAAAAACAAAGGTTGAAAAGCCAAAGGTTGAAAAGCCAAAGGCCGTAAAGCCTAAAGTTGAAAAACCAAAAGCAGCCAAAATTAAGTAGCTTATGAAGCTGCCTAGCCTGAATACACAGATTCTCTTAGGCGCAATCTTTGGCGTTGCTACCGGTGTGTATTTTCATGGGCTGGGCACCGGGCATCCACTTGTGCGGACCGGCTTGTATACGTCCGGTCTGATAGGTACACTATTCATTGATTTGCTCAAAATGATCCTGATTCCGCTGGTGTTCTGTTCTATCTCGGTCGGGATTGCCAATCTGCGCCAGCATCAGCAGATGCATCGTGTCTGGGTGACTACCCTGGTGTTTTTCCTGTTTACGATGGCAATTGCTATCACATCGGGTATGGCCGCCAGCCTTTATTTCAAACCCGGTAGCGGTGTTGAGATCGCAATGTTCAGTGACGCAATGCAGAATTTCTCTGCCGCGCAGATAAGTCCGTCCGAATTCACAACCCAGTTTCTGCATGGCTTGTTTGTAAACCCATTCAAAGCCCTGAGCGAGGGCAATGTGCTGGCTGTTGTGATATTTGCCCTGTTTCTCGGTATTGCTTTAGTCATGGGTGGCGAGCGCTATCGGAATATGCTGGCCTTATTGCAGGAGGCCCAGGAAATCACGATGCGTATTGTTGGCTGGGTGATGCTGCTGGCCCCGCTCGGCATCATGGCTTTGCTGATTAAATTGGTCGCAACACAGGACGCTGCAATGATAGGCACACTGGCTAAATTTGTAGGCGTGGTCATTGGTACTACATTGCTGCACGGTATCGTGATCTTGCCTTTTCTGTTGTACCTGATCACAGGTACAACACCACTGAAATTCTGGCGAGGCGCACGCGAGGCTTTGATTACTGCATTTGCTACCAGCTCCAGTAATGCGACCCTACCTATCACCATGCGCTGCACGATTCAGAACTTGAAAGTCAGGCCCGAAATCGCCGGGTTTGTCGTGCCCTTGGGGGCTACGGTTAACATGGATGGTACAGCGCTGTATGAGGCCATTGCCGCCTTGTTTATTGCCAATCTGGTTGGTGTTGAGCTGAGTTTCACCCAGCAGTTAATCGTGTTCTTTACTGCAATGATTGCTGCAATCGGGGCTCCCGGTATACCGAGTGCCGGCATGGTAACCATGGTCATGGTACTGCAGTCAGTGGGATTGCCTGCTGAGGCAATCGCCATTTTATTACCGATAGACCGGCTGCTGGATACCCTGCGTACTACCGTGAACGTACAAGGTGATATGGTGGGGAGCCTTGTAGTGCAAAAACTGGCCACTGTACCTTATACCTAAAGCCTGATGATGCATTCACTATTTTTCCGGCCTGCCATGGCAGCAGATTCAACCAGCATTGCCGCACTGGCGAATAGTGCGTATCGCGGCGATACTAGCCGGCAAGGCTGGACCACTGAAGCTGACCTGCTTGATGGCTTGCGTACTTCGGCGGCAGATGTGCAGCATCTCATTGAATCTGAACACAGCGTGATTTTGCTATGCATGAACGGTGATGACCTTATTGCTTCGGTTTGCCTTGAAAAAGAGGCGGATGCAGCACATGTCGGCCTGTTTGTGGTGAACCCCGCCATACAGGGTCTGGGTGTAGGTAAGCAACTGCTCACTTATGCTGAAAGCTATGCTGTGCAGCGCTGGTCAGTGAGCAAGTTCTGCATGCATGTCATTACACTGCGCCATGAGCTGATTGCTTTTTACGAACGGCGCGGTTACCGGCGCACCGGTATTGTCCAGACATTTCCCGTTAATCCTGATATGTGGCAGCCTAAAATAAGCGGGCTGCAACTGGAGCTTCTTGAAAAACCGGTCTGATAATAAAATCAAGACTGGAATTTTTTAGCCAGGCTTATTCTTTTAACTTCCCATTTTTCCAGACCGTGCATTACCAGTGAGTAGGCAGCTGGCACAACTACCAGTGTCAGCAAGGTAGATGAAACCATGCCGCCGATGATGGCAACCGACAGCGGCTTGTTGGTTTCAGAGCCGGCGCCAAGCCCGAGTGCCGCAGGTAATAGTGCCAGGATGATCGTCAGTGAGGTCATCACTACAGGCCGCAGCCGTATCGGGCACGCTTCTTTTAACGCGTCATCGATAGCTACGCCTTTATCACGCAGCTGATTGGTTAAGTCCACTAACAGGATCGAGTTTTTAGCGACGAGGCCAATCAGCAGCACCAGACCAATCATCGAGAACATATTGAGCGTATCGCCGGAGATCAGCAGTGCAATCAGGCCGCCTATAATCGCAAGCGGCTGTGCGAGCATGATGATGAATGGCTGTATGAACGAGTTGAACTGGCTGGCCAATACCATGTAGAGCAGGATAAAAGCTAATAAAAATACGAACTTGATATTCTTAAAGGTTTTGCCAAACTCTTCAGCCTGACCCACCATTTTAATATTGTATTCCGCAGGAACGATTTTGGCCGCAGTTGCTTTTACGAGGTCAACTGCATCGCCCAGAGGCATGCCCGGATTGGCATAGAAGTTTGCCGCATATTGCAGGTCGTAGCGCCCAATAACGGCAGCCCCGAGTTCGGGCAAGAAGCTGGCAACCGCATCCAGGCGCACCAGTTGGCCATTGCTGCTGCGCAGGAATATTTTACGCAGGTCTTCGGTGTTTTTTAAATCATTTTCATCTGCTTTCAGGCGAATGTCGTAACGCTGGCCATCACCATTTTCATCATTGTATTTGGCCACGTTGATGCCGCCTGCGTAAAGGCTGACAGCGGTAGCAATGTCGGTGGCATTCAGGCCTAGTGTTGCGGCTCGCTCCCGGTCTATTTTCATGTTGAGCTGCGGCAGGTCAAGCTGCACATCAAGGTCAACTTTGCCCATGTTCGGGTTGCTGCTGAGTGAGTCCTGCAGCAGTTTTGAAATACGGCCGATTTCCTGAAGATTGCTGCCGGTAAGGTTGAATTGCAGTTTCTCGGAGCGTTGGCCGCGTACCACCGAGGCACCGGTAGGAATCGCGCGTACACCGGGAATCGTGTCCAGTTCTTTTTTCAGCTCCTTGATTAAAGCCTGCTGACTTTTGTTGCGTTCTACTTTTGGTTTCAGGCGCACGTTGACGTTGCCCTGATTAACCTGACCACGCGAGCCTGCACCAATGGTAGAAAAGAAGCTGGCTACTTCAGCTTTGTGGCTGGCAACAACGGCTTCGACCATTTTCAGGCGCGAATCGGTGTATTCCAAACTGGATCCGAGCGGTGTTTTGACCGTAATGCTGAAGCTGCTTTCATCAGACTCAGGTACAAAATCTTTTTCTACATATTTGAATGAAAAATAACCGCTGAACATCACAAATAGCACGGTAATTAATAGCACCGTACCGCGATGCCTGAGTGAGGTAAACAGCAGTTTCTTATAGATATTATCCATGGCGCCCAGTATGTTACCGATGAAGCTATAAATTTTATTTTCATCATGGCGGCTTACACTAAGGTAGCGTGAGCAGAGCATTGGCGTCAGTGTCAGTGAAACGAACAATGAAGCCAGTACGCCGAAAGTCACGACCACCCCGAAAGAGTTGAAAAATTTACCTACCATGCCATCCATGAAAATGACCGGTGCAAAAATACAAACCAGTGATAGCGATGCGGCGGTCACAGAAAAAGTTACTTCACGCGCGCCGTTCAGGGCAGCGCTGATCGGGTTGGGATCAATATGTTCGCGATGGCGGTATATGTTCTCAAGCACCACGATGGCATCATCCACCACCACGCCAATCAGCAGCAGCAGCGCCAATAGGGTCATGGAGTTAAACGTGAAGCCGGAAAAGTACATCACGGCGATTGCCGCCAGTAACGATACCGGTATTGCGGTTGCTACAATCAGTGTGGAACGTACCGAGCGCAGGAAAATAAATACGATCAAGGCTGCCAGCAGCGTACCTTCTACCAGGTGTTCTTTAAGCGACGCAACGAGCTGGTTAATGAAAATTGAATCGTTGGTGGATACTTCCAGATTCATGCCCGGAGGCAGGTTGGGGCGGATGTCCTCTTCAAGGCGGCGCTCGACCTCCCTGATGATATCGACCGTGTTGGCATTGGCGATCTTGACCATGCCCAAGCCTACGGTAGGTTTGCCATTGTAGCGGGCGATCTGGCGGTTATCGGTGATGCCGTCTTCGATTGTCGCTACATCCTTGAGGCGGATTGAGACGCCTGTATTGGTAGAAACAATGAGTTCGCTAAGCTCCCTGACATTATGGAACTCCATATCAAGTTTCAGCAGCTGTTCTGATTGCGCACTGACTAGAAAGCCGCCCGGCAGCTGGATATGTTCACGATTAAATGCGGAGATCAGATCATCAGCAGTGACTTTGTAAGCAGCCATCTTTTCCGGTTTGATATTGACACGAATTACGCGGTCACGGCGACCGCCTATGTTGACTTCTCCCACTCCATTGATGGTTTCAAACTTTTTCTTTAATACGTTATTTGCGTACAGGTTGAGCTGTTGTATGGTACGGTCACCGCTTAATGCCAGCCAGATGACTGCCGAGGCGTTGGTATCTACTTTCTGTATGACCGGTGGATCAGTGTCATTCGGCAGGCGGCGCAATATCTGGCTGACTTTGGCCTGCACCTCGTTGTAGGCAACGTCAATGTCCTTGTCCAGCGAGAATGTAATCGTGATGACTGAAACGCCCGGGGAGGAGGATGACTGAATGTGTTCAATGCCTGGTGTGGTGTTGATTGCGGATTCGATGATGCTGGTAATGCTGGTGTCGACCACATCCGGATTGGCGCCGCGCAGCGTGGTGTTCACCACGATGATCGGGAAATCAATCGCGGGGATGCGGTCAATGCCGATACGCTGGTAAGAGATGATGCCGAACAGAACAATGACGCCTGAGAGCATCCAGGCGAGAACATGGCGTTTGATCGAGAGTTCGGGTAGTGTCATGCGGCGATCTTTTTATTAAGCAATTCTTGTATTTTAAACCGGTGATTATTGCGCAGAGTGCTTGCTTGTGACCTGAATCAGCGCCTGGTCAGTCAGGAAGCCCGCGCCATCCATCACGATGGTATCGTTGGCATGCAGGCCCTCGGTGATTTCAACCAGCCCATTCTGATGTTGCCCTGTTTTTACAATCACCTGGTGCGCTTTACTGTCTTTTACCAGATACACGACTTCACCTGCCGGCCGCAGCACGACGCTCTGCTCGGGAACCATCAAGGCAGAAGGCTGTTCCCCGATAACGACTGTGCCGGTGACACTGGCACCGGGCTGCCAGTCAGACTCATCTGTCACGTCAGCAATCACATCGATGGAGCGATTGCTCTCCGTAATCATGGGTTTTAATTCGCGGATGACGGATTCCACCACTTTTGTGCTGGTCGGCGTGCTTAAACGCACTTTCATGCCAGCTTTCAGCTGGTTGCTGATACGTTCAGGAAACGGAATGTGCGCGCGTAAACGTTTGTTTGAGATGATCTGCAATAATGGGTCGCCTACTTTTACAAACTCACCGGTATCGACGATTTTCTTTTCAACGACGCCGTCAGTCGGCGCGTAAATTCTGGTTTTACTGCTGCTGTGGTTGATGGTGTCTACGCGCGCGCGGGCTCCCGCCAACTGCTCCTTGAGTACGTTCTGCTGAGCGAGGTCTGTATCAACCGCATTCTGCGAAATGAAGTTTTTATTGACCAGTGCCTGGCTGCGCGCCACGATCTTGGTCTGGTTCTCCAGTAATGCCTCGATACGCGCGACTTCCGCCAGCGCTTCGTTACGCTGCAAGGCATAGTCCGTGGCATCCAGGGTTGCAACCAGTTCGCCTTTCTTTACCCTTTGTCCCGGGCTGACATGCACTTTGACTACGCGTGCCGCAACTTCTGCGGCAATGGTTGGGTCGATCAGGCCTTCAATCGAGCCTACAGCAGATTCTGTGATTTCTATTGCGGTGTCTTTAACTTGCGCTACCGTTACCAGCGTCGGTTTGGGACCCTTTTTGCCGTTGGCATCGGCGGCTTTATCTTTATTGCCGCAGCCAGCCACCAGGGCAATCATCAGGGTCAGTAGAATGAGTTGTGTTTTTCTTTGCATAAATAATCGGCTAAATATTTTTTGTATTATCAAGAACTAAAGTTACAGCATTATTTAATTACCTGCTGCCAGTCAAAGTAGGGGCCAGGATCCGTTTTGCGGCCTGGCGCAATATCAGAATGCCCTACTATAGACTGAATCGGATATGCTTTTCTGATCCCGTTAATTAAATTGTTTAATGTTTGATACTGCGCAGGTTCAAATGCTTCAAAGTCACTGCCCTCAAGCTCAATTCCGACAGAGAAATCATTACAACGTTCACGTCCCTGCCAGTTTGATACGCCCGCATGCCAGGCACGGTTCAGACAGGAAACAAACTGGATCAGGCTGCCATCGCGCCGGATTAAAAAATGAGCGGATACCTTGAAGGTGTGGATTTGTGCGTAGTATGGATGTTCGTCAGGGTCAAGACTGTTGGTAAACAGCTCAATAATGCCGCTGCCGCGGTATTGGCCGGGGGGCAGGCTGATGTTGTGAACGACAATCAAGCTGATCTCTGGGTTTGTTGCAGCGCTTATATCCCCTGCGCCTGTATGCAGGGGGCGTTCGTCAAAATTGGGTGATGCGATGAACTGCGCGTTCTTTGCAAATCCAGCCTGATTGATATGGTAAGTTGTCATAAAGGGTGTAATTTATAAGCTTCCATTATTATTACGCAAGATTTTGTTTTGGCGCAGGAATTTGTTTGCGGCTGATTAATTTATGAAACAAACGGGCTGAGATCTGATTTTATATAGATTTCAGTTTAAAATGCGCACATTATTGAAACCTGTATTTAACCTTAGTCATTAATCAAGGAAACTCCCGATGGTGTTCTTAGAATTAGCAGTAATGCTGGTTGTAATCCTGATCGCAGCAGAAGTCTTTACGAATGCGCTTGAGCATTTGGGCGAGAAATTGAAAATTTCGGAAGGCGTGACCGGTTCTTTATTCGCTGCGGTAGGTACTGCGCTGCCGGAGACATCAGTGCCTTTGCTCGCATTGCTGGCTGGCACGCAGAATGCTGCTACCAACGAAGAGATCGGCGTAGGTGCCATTCTTGGTGCGCCTTTGATGCTGGCCACACTTTCAATTTCGCTCATGGCGGTTTCTGTGTGGAAGCGGCGCGGTACGCACGGGCATTTAAGGCCGGAGCGCACCGGACTGACACGCGACCTTAACTTTTTCATCATTGCGTTCAGCTTTGCCGCCATTGCGATGTTTGTACCGCATACTTTAATTGCCGTACGTTACACCCTGGGTTTCTGTATGGTGATGATTTATTTCGTCTACGTGATGATGACGATCAATGCGTCAAAAGCCTTGGTGGAAGAAGGACACGCCACCGAAGCCGGCGGCGATATGTTTTTATGCAAAGTCGGTTTTCCGAACAATATGCCGGTAATCGTCATTCAGCTTTTACTGGGTCTGGGCTTGCTGGTGGCGGGTGCAAAAGGCTTTATCAATGGTGTTGAAGAGGCATCACACATATTAGGCATTTCTGCATTGCTGCTGTCTTTGCTGATTATTCCAATCGCGACAGAGCTGCCGGAAAAAGTGAACAGCATTTTATGGGTACGCAAGGGCAAGGATACGCTGGCTTTTGGTAATATTACCGGCGCAATGGTATTCCAGGGTACTTTGCTGCCGGCGATCGGTATTATGCTCACGCCATGGGAACCGCGCCAGGAAGTATTGCTCGGTATTGTCATGACATTAATAGCCGCTATTTGGCTCAGGTATTTAACAGCTAAGGGCGGCATCAGGGTCTGGCACTTGCTGGTAAACGGTGCGCTGTATGTTACATATCTGTTGCTGGTGTTAAGCTAAATAAATGTTTGAATGTTAAGGGCGCTTTGAAGCGCCCTTAATTTATTTCTAATTACTCACTATCATTTTCCAGATCAGCATCGGTTTCTTTAGACAGCCCAAGTTTAGCGAGCCGGTAACGTAGGGTGCGGAAGGTTACCCCAAGCAGTTTAGCGGCCGCGGTCTTATTGTGGTTGGTTTTGTTGAGCGCCTGAATAATTGCTTTCTTTTCTACATTTTCAAGATAGTCAGTCAGCGTCAGTTCCTCTGCCAGTTGGTCGAATTCGCCGCTCATGAATCTGGTAGCCGTGTCATCTTCAGTCATCAAGTCTTTTATCGTGATCACTTTGCCATCGCAAAGTGCCAGCGCGCGTTCCAGCATGTTTTCCAGTTCACGTACGTTGCCCGGAAAAGGCAGTCTGGAAATATATGCAAGCGCAGCCTCATCAATTTTCGGTACGGATGCCTGCTGGTGCGTACAGAGCTTGTTCAGCAGGACATCAGCGATTAACGGGATATCAACAGGACGGTCGCGCAGTGACGGCATTTTGAGCTGGATCACATTGAGGCGGTAATAAAGGTCTTTCCGGAACTGGCCGTTGTCCATCATCTCGGCAAGGTTCTTATGGGTTGCGCTGATAATGCGCACATCGACTGTTTCCTCGGTTGTGCTGCCGACCATGCGCACTTTTTTCTCCTGTATCGCACGCAGTAGCTTTACCTGCATTAGCAACGGCAGGTCGGCGACTTCATCCAGAAATAAAGTACCGCCATTCGCAGCCTGGAACATGCCATCCTTATCCTGACCCGCGCCGGTAAAAGCCCCTTTCTTATAGCCGAAGAACTCACTTTCCATCAGGTTTTCAGGGATAGCACCGCAGTTTACTGCGATGAACGCATCGTCTGCCCGCGAGCTGTTCTTATGGATCAGTTTTGCCGCTAATTCCTTGCCGCTGCCGGACTCTCCGCTGATGTAAACAGGTGCCTGGCTGCGTGCAAGTTTCTCTATCATCATCCGTACGTGTTTGATCTGCTCTGAGTCACCAATCATTTCAAGTGTATTGGGGTGCGATTGCTCAGTTTGTGCAGTGAGCTTGAGCGCGGATTCCACTACCGGCCGTAACTGTTTAAGCGAGATCGGTTTTGATAAGTAATCAAAAGCGCCGGATTTTAGTGCGCATACCGCATTTTCGGCGCTGCCGTGTGCAGTAATCACTGCAACCGGTAAACCGGTATGGAATTCATTGATGTAATGCAGCAGGTCCAGCCCCGTACCATCCGGCATCTGCATATCGGTAATGCAAAGTCCGTAAGGACGTTTCGCGAGTAAAGTCTTGGCCTCTTCCACGCAGCAGGCGCTGTATGTCTCGATATCCATGCGTTCCAGTGTCATGACAAGCAGTTCACGAATGTCGGTTTCATCATCAACGATTAGGCAGGTTGGTTTATTGGTCATGCTTGCATGTGGCCTTTAATTTGGATTTCTTAACTCAAGTATAAATGCACTGCCGCGATCCAGTGGGTGAAAGTACAGCTGCGCATTATTTGCCTCAGCCAGTTCGCGCGAAATGTATAAACCCAGGCCATTGCCGGTAGTTTTTGTGGTGTAGAACGGTTCAAACAGCTTATTCCTGTCATGTTCGGCAATGCCTGCGCCATCATCAATGATTTCGAGATGTAAACCTATCTTGCTGTTGAGTGTGGATTTCAGTGTTCGCGTACAGTTCAAATGCAGGCTGCCGATCTCTTTGCGGCCATGCTCCCATGCATTTTTACATAAATTCCATAAAATCTGCGTCAGGTGCCGGCGGTCGAAGGTGATGCAGTGTTGCGCCGGACAAAGTTCAAGCGTGAAATGGGTGGCCGGAATTTTTTCAATGGCGCAGAACTGCGTATGAAAATCAACAATAAACTGGTTGAGCGTGATTTTCTCCTGCTGGGTGCGGTCGCGGCGGTTCAGTTCCAGCACATCTTTAATAATCTGGTTGATGCGCTGCGTATTGTCTTCAATAATCTCCAGGATGCGCGTGTTGGTTTCGGAAAGGTTTTCCTCTTCTTGCAATAACTGGTTCGCATGGCTGATCGCACTTAAAGGGTTACGGATTTCGTGCGCAATATTGGCTGTAAGCCTACCGAGGGCGGCCAGCTTCGCCTGTTGTGCAGAAGATTGGATTTTGCTCCAGTCCTGAATGAAAATAACTGCACCTAGCTTGCGGTTCTCGTGGTTAATCGGTTCAATGCGGAGATTCAACTCACGGTTGTTTACGGGAATGATCAGATTCTTATGCTCATCATTTCCATCTGCCCAATACAGCAGCAGATTGGCAATTGCCGGAGCATTTTCCATCAGTGCGAGATCGGTATTGGTATCATTCTCTAAAGATAACAGCAGCCTTGCCTGCGAGTTATGGTGGCGGATATTGAGGTTCTCATCGACAACAAGTACGCCATCCTGCATTTGCTGTGTAATCAGTTCATTGACCTGCGCCAGGTTTTCAAGATCAACCCCGCGTGAAGATGCCAGTGCTTCACTTAGCAGTATTCGTTTAGCGAGGCTGTACGCCAGCCATGCCGTTGCAAAACAGCTCAGGCTCAGCATGACGGACTGGGTATAAGAGGAAATCGGTAGATTCCATTGCGCAATCCGGTAGCTTTGCTCAAGCAACAGGCTGATGGTCGCAATCGCAGCGTAAAACAATGCCAGGCGGCCATTGCTGACGAGGCTGGCTGTTACGATCGTCACAATCAGCAGCAGTCCCAGGCCGCTTTGTATGCCGCCGGCTGCGTACATCATCATGATAATGAACAGAATGTCTATCACGATCTGTACCGGATGGAAAAATATGACAGCCGAAGACTTTAATGGCGTGATGACCAGCAGCGAGATACCGAAAAGTGTATATGCCAGTGCCAGGCTAAAAAATAATGATGGGTTATCGCTGCCGTCTGTTAAGTTCAGTTTGTCGGCAAATACATAGAAAATTACAAAAATAAGACTTAAAAGAAAACGGAAAATATTGATGACGCGTATAGCGCGTGCCTGCAGGGATAAATCATTCTGCAAGGCAAAGTTTTTGTTGAAATTGGTACCGGAATAGGAGTTGGAAAAACTCATTTATGTTCAATATGCGCTTGGGAGCAATAAAAGTTCCCGTTCACCAGGAAAGCTTCCGATCTCGGTAAATGCACATGACAGGTGGTGCATTGAACCATGTTCTCTATGGGCTCTTTTCCGCCCTCAGCTGTATCAGTATGCTCCAGGTGTTTTGCGGCCGGGCCAATGGTGCGTTTTACAATGTAAACGGCCAGCCATATTATTAGTCCTAAAAAAATCAGTTTCCACATAGCGTCAGCTCATTTCATTATCAGGTTAAGATTGTAACCAAGCTTAAGCTCGGTGCAAATATAAAGTGCAAATATAAACCTGATATACTTTATGCCTGCGGTCTTTTTCTGGTTCTGGCAGCATTCGGACCCAGTGATAGATGGAATAAGTTTTGGTTGAACAGAATATCAGCGGCATGTCATTATAATCAGGCATCAGAATAAACATAAATGTTAATAACTCTTTAGAAATGGCAACCCCAAAAGAACTTTCAGATTTTCTTGCAGCGGCTGAGCGTCGGGCTTTTAAGCAGACGGCTTATGCTGTGCGCGACGATCACGCAGCACTTGATATTGTGCAGGATGCCATGATGAAGCTGGCCGAAAAGTATGGGGAGCGTCCGGCAACGGAATTCCCCATGCTCTTCCAGCGCATATTGCAGAATACAATGCGTGATTTCTGGCGCAGGCAGAAAGTCCGTAATTTGTGGACGACCCTGCTTTCTTCATTCGGCGGCAATGATGCTGATAACGAAGAACGCGACCCGCTGGAAACGATTGATGTCGGAGATGATGGGGATGAACCTTCGGCACAGCTTGCGCGCAGCCAGACCATACAATTGATAGAGCGTGCCCTGGAAAAACTGCCTGCGCGTCAACGGGAAGCCTTTGTATTGCGTTACTGGGAGGAGATGGATGTGGCTGAAACGGCTGAAATTATGGGCTGCTCTGATGGTAGTGTGAAGACTCACTGCTCACGGGCG
>Ga0208751_100273_pt1 | contig 16956 bp, 14 predicted proteins | sample LakWasMet22_HOW5_2_FD_183868 | JGI IMG/M metagenome (GOLD analysis project Ga0208751, IMG submission 183868) | Freshwater sediment methanotrophic microbial communities from Lake Washington under simulated oxygen tension - Sediment Metagenome... | ecosystem: Environmental > Aquatic > Freshwater >... | reverse complement strand
TGTATCTGATCGATGAAATCCTGACCCCGGATTCGTCCCGCTTCTGGCCGGCCGACCAATACCGGGTCGGCATCAGCCCGCCGAGCTTCGACAAGCAATATGTGCGCGATTACCTCGAAACGCTCGATTGGAACAAGACCGCGCCGGGGCCGTCGTTGCCGGCCGAGGTGGCGGGCTATTGCGCGGCCAAGTATAAAGAAGCGGAAGTCCGCCTGACCCGATAAGAAAGTCATGAAAATCATTTCCTGGAATGTGAACGGCATTCGCGCGGTGCAGGGCAAGGGCTTTGCCGACACGCTGGCGCGGCTCGACGCGGACTGCATTCTTCTGCAGGAAACCAAGGCGCAGGTCGATCAGATCGAGCAGGCGCTGGAAGGGATCGACCATTACCATCTCTATTCGAACTCGGCCGAACGCAAGGGTTATTCGGGCGTGTCGCTGCTGTCCCGTAAGGCGCCTATCTCGATCGCTAACGATATCGGCATCGAGGCGCACGACCGCGAGGGCAGGGTGATGGCAGCCGAATTCGAGCAGTTTTATCTGGTCAACGTGTATGTGCCGAATTCGGGTCAGGAACTGGTCCGTCTCGACTACCGACAGACCTGGGATGCCGAGTTTCTGGCGTATCTGCTGAAATTGCAAAGCCGGAAGCCGGTGATCGTTTGCGGCGATTTCAATGTCGCGCACCATGAAATCGACATCGCGCGGCCGAAGCCGAATTACAATAAATCGGCCGGTTACACGCAGGTCGAGATCGACGGTTTCAGCCGCTTCATCGACGCCGGATTCGTCGATACCTTCCGCCATTTTTACCCCGATACGGTCGCCTACAGTTGGTGGAGTTTCCGCGCCGGCGCCCGCGGCAAGAACATCGGCTGGCGGATCGATTATGTGCTGACCAGCAATCCGCTGATCGATCGTGTCAAACAGGCCTTCATCCTGCCGGACATCCTAGGCTCCGATCATTGCCCGGTCGGCATCGACATCGAGCTGTAATTGATGCTTATACAAGAACAATCGATGCGCGTGCATCGGGAAGCGCTCGCGGGCTGCAAAAAATGCCCGCTGATGATCGGCCCGGTGGTCAGCGGCAGCCCCGTGTTTTCGCCGATTTTGTTGATAGGCCAGGCGCCTGGGGACAAGGAAGGCGGCTTCGGCAAGCCGTTCGCCTGGACTGCCGGCAAGACGCTATTCAAATGGTTTGAACGGATCGGGCTGGACGAGGAAACCTTCAGAAGCAGGGTCTACATGGCCGCGGTGTGCCGCTGTTTTCCGGGTAAAAACCCGAAGGGCGGCGACCGGGTGCCGAGTCTCGATGAAATCGGCAATTGCGCGGCCTGGTTGAGGGCCGAGATCGACTTGATCAGACCGGCGTTGATCCTGCCGGTCGGCAAACTCGCGATCAGCCAGTTGATCGAGGTCAAAAAATTGAACGAAGTGATCGGCAAGGTGCATACGGTCAACTTTCACGGCCATCAAGCGGAGGCGATTCCGCTGCCGCACCCGTCTGGAGCTTCGACCTGGCACAGGATGGAGCCCGGCATTAGCTTGCTGGAAGAAGCCTTGTCGCTTTTGGAAGCGCATCCGGCCTGGCGGCAAGTCCGCAAAGGCTGATTCGTAACCGCATTCCGGCTTTCGTCTTCAAATCAAGCCATGCTCTGCGAACGAATAGGGCATGCCGTCGCCGATGATGAAATGATCGAGCACCCGAATATCGAATAGAGACAATGCCTGTTTCAATTTATCGGTGATCTGTCGGTCCGCCTGGCTGGGTTCGGCGATGCCGGAGGGATGGTTATGCGCGAAGATCACCGCCGCCGCGTTGTGATGCAGCGCTTTTTTCGCGACTTCGCGAGGGTACACCGCCGCGCCGTCGATCGTGCCCTTGAACAATTCCTCCAGTTGAATGACCCGGTGTTGGTTGTCCAGAAACAGGCAGGCGAAGACTTCGTAGCTGTAGCCGCGAAGCTGCGCGCTCAAATAGGCGCGCGTCGCCTCGGGGCTGGTCAGTGCATTGCCGCGCTGCAGGACTTCCTTGAAATGCCGGCGCGCCATCTCCATCACCGCCTGCATCTGCGCGTATTTGGCGTCGCCGAGGCCGTTCGCCCGGCAAAAATGCTGGCGGTCCGCATCGAGCAGGGCTTTGAGCGAGCCAAAATCACTCAAGAGATCGCGCGCCAAATCGACCGCCGATTTGCCGGGCGTGCCGGTGCGCAGAAATATCGCCAGCAGTTCGGCGTCGGTCAGCGCGCCGGAGCCGCGCTGCAGCAGTTTTTCCCGAGGCCGGTCTTCCTCGGCCCAATCTTTGATCCCCATGCGCAATACTCCCGCTTAGTAAAAAAGATAAACCTTAGACGTTAAGCGTAGAAGAATTCGCGCATCCTTGCCATAATGCGCATTTTTGATCCAGTTCAGCATGAGCGAAGCGAAACGAATTTTAGTGGGCGTCAGCGGCGGCATTGCCGCTTACAAGTCGGCGGAGTTGGTACGGCTGCTGCGCAAACAGGGCGCCGAGGTGCGCGTCGCGATGACCCAAGCGGCCGCCCAGTTCGTCACGCCGCTGACGTTCCAGGCCCTGTCCGGCAATGCGGTGCACAGCGATCTACTGGATGCCGAAAGCGAAAACGCGATGGATCATATCAGCCTCGCGCGCTGGGCCGATGTGATGGTCATCGCGCCCGCCACGGCCAACCTGATCGCAAAATTGAGCCACGGCCTGGCCGATGACTTATTGACGACGCTGTACCTGGCCGCGACTTGCCCGGTCTATGTCGCGCCGGCGATGAACCAGGCGATGTGGGGCAAGCCTGTGACTCAGGAGAATGTTGCGACCTTGCGCCGGCATGGCGTGCAGCTGATCGGCCCCGCCCAAGGCGAGCAGGCCTGCGGCGAAACCGGTTTCGGGCGGATGTCGGAGCCGCAGGAGATTTGCGCCGCGCTCTTCGCGGCCCCCGCCGATCTCTGCCTTAAAGGCTTGAAAGTGCTGATCAGCGCCGGCCCGACGCGGGAACCCTTGGACCCGGTGCGCTACATCACGAACCGCAGTTCCGGCAAAATGGGTTATGCCTTGGCCGAAGCGGCAAGGAACGCGGGCGCAACCGTCACGCTGGTGTCGGGGCCGGCGCAGTTGCCGCCGCCGGAGAATATCGAGCTCGTTCTCGTCGAAACGGCCGCTGAAATGTACGCGGCGGTGATCGCCAGAGCTCCAACTTCGGCTATTTATGTCGGTGCGGCCGCGGTGGCCGATTACACGCCGGCCGAGAGGCAGCCGGAAAAAATCAAGAAACAGGGCGAGCACGTGACGCTTGCGCTGCAAAAAACCCGGGACATCCTGGCCGAAGTCGCGGCCTTGAGCCGGCGTCCCTTTACGGTCGGCTTTGCGGCCGAAACGACCGATCTGGAGGCTTATGCGCTGGACAAACTGGCGCGCAAGAATCTGGACATGATAGCGGCCAATTGGGTCGGACAGGCGCAGGGCGGTTTCGACAGCGAGCACAATGCGCTGGAGGTCTATTGGAAGGGCGGCAGCAAAACGCTCGCGATGACAGACAAAAAACGCCTGGCCGAACGGTTGATCGGGCTGATTGCGGAAAGGCTGAGGGTCAAGGCGCCGGCATCTTGAAACCTAGAAAAATCAGTTGAGCCACAAAACACACCAAAATCACGAAAAAATTCAGAAAGTTATTGCTTAGAAAAGCGACATCCTCCGGGTGATCGATTCACACGATCTACCACCTTGAATTATTTCGTGTCTTTCGTGCTTTTCGTGGACTAACTGCGGTTTTAAGGTTGAAAAGGATGCCGGCACAATTCGCATAATGGACTTACTCGCCGTTTTTCAAAGCCGCCAAGGCGGCGTTGATCAAATCATCGATCGTCTGGTATTGACTGTTGTCTGTTGCCGAGCCGATACGGAACGTCAGCGGCGTTTTAGGCCAGTCGGCCAGGACCGGCTTGACCGAAGCCTGAATCCTTTCCGCGATATGCCGCCCGCCTTTTTCATCGGTATTCGGCAGGATCACCGCGAAAAGGTCGCCGCTGTAACAGCAGACAAAATCGGTCGGTCTAGACGGAATGCATTCGATCGCGGCGGCGATCGCAGTAAGCTGCCGGTTTCTGGCTTCGTCTTCCTCCGCCAGGCCCGGCCCTGAGAGATTGCCGATTTCACAGATCAGCAATGTCAGCGGATGGCGTTCGCGTTTGGCCAATTTCTTTTCCCGGTTCAGGGTTTTCTCAAAGTAACGCCGGTTGGCCAGGGCGGTGATTTCATCAAACATGGATAGCTCGAGCAAAGCCCGGTTCGCGGCGACCAAGTCTTGGTTGGTCTGCAGAGTTTGCCGCGCAAGCGTCATTCTTTCGAGCGCGATCAATTGCATCAGGATGCGATGACGGCTCAAGGGCTTTGGAAGCAGGGCGTCGGCGCCGGCGAGTATCGCGCCTGCAAACGCTTCATCATCGTTTCCCGAACTCAGCGCCACGATCGGAAACCATTCGCCCTGATGCTCCATCCTGATCGCTTGGATCGCCTCGACGGCGCGTTCACGGCCGAAATCGATATCCATAAAAACGCAATCGACTGGATGGGAGAGCATGAAGGGCAGTGCGGCTTCCGCTTTGCCGGCATCGTGAACAACATGACCGAGCGAGGTCAGGCATTGATCCAGAATGAAACGGCAGACTTCACTTTTTTCTATGACCAGAATATCCATCGCGGTGCGCAAATAAAATCGATACAACCAGTCTAGTCTATTTTAAGCCTTCGGTAAGGTCTAGCGCTTTAAATAGGTTTTCTGTCTGATCAGGAGGCAGGGACGGCATGCCAATCATTGACGTCAGGGAGTGAATGGCTGCCGTGCCAGATTTTTATTGAAATGCGCCTGCTAATCTTCTATGCTCGTTTGCCGAGGTCGAAACCGAATTAGCTCTGGCTTATCCAGCCCTTCCCAAAATACAGGAGACTCTATGAAGATTGGTGTACCTAAAGAAATTCATCAAGGCGAAAAGCGCGTCGCGCTGACGCCGGAGACCGCTGAGCAAATCATGAAGCTGGGTTTTTCGGTATGTGTTGAAAAAGGGGCGGGGCAGGGCGCAAATATTTCGGATGAGGCCTACCAGGAAGCGGGCGTCGAAATCGTTGATGACGCCAAGTCATTGTGGCAGGGCTCCGACCTTGTGATGAAGGTCAGGGCGCCCGAGCGCCATCCTGAATTGGCGATAGACGAAACCGATCTGCTGCGCGAAGGCGGCCATCTGATCAGTTTTATCTGGCCGGCGCAAAATGCGGCGTTGATGCAGAAACTGGCCGACAAACAGGTGACCGTGCTGGCGATGGACAGCGTGCCGAGAATGTCCAGGGCGCAAAAACTCGATGCCTTGAGTTCGATGGCGAATATCGCGGGCTACCGGGCCGTTATCGAAGCGGCTCAGCATTTCGGCCGCTTTTTCACCGGCCAGATTACCGCGGCCGGCAAGATTCCGCCGGCGAAAGTGCTGGTGATCGGCGCCGGCGTGGCGGGTCTCGCCGCGATCGGCGCGGCAAAAAGCATGGGCGCTATCGTCCGGGCGTTTGACACGCGTCCCGAAGTGAAAGAACAAATCGAGAGCATGGACGCCGAATTCTTGATGCTCGATTTCAAGGAAGAAGGCTCCGGTACCGGCGGTTATGCGAAAACGATGTCGAAGGAATTCATCGAGGCCGAAATGGCCTTGTTTGCGCGTCAGGCGATGGAGGTCGACATCATCATCACGACCGCATTGATTCCCGGCAAGCCGGCGCCGGAGTTGATCACGAAGGGCATGGTCGAGTCGATGAAACCGGGCAGCGTGATCGTCGATCTGGCCGCCGAGCAGGGCGGTAACTGTGCGCTGACCGAGAAGGACAAGGTCGTGGTCAAGCATGGCGTCACGATCATCGGCTACACGAACCTGCCGAGCCGGCTCGCGAATCAATCCAGTCAATTGTATTCGACCAATTTACGGCATTTGCTGACCGAATTGAGCCCGGAAAAAAACGGCGAGCTCAACGTGAACATGGACGATGAAGTGATCCGCGGCGCGACCGTGATCAAGGAAGGCAAGATCACCTGGCCGCCACCGCCGCCGAAATTATCGGCCGCCCCCGCGCCGCAGACCGAAGCGCCGGCCAACCCCGGCGTGGCGGAAAAAGCCAAGGCCAATAACCGCCTGATTCCTGCAGCGGTCAGGCCGTTTATTCCGCTGGTGATCGGCGCCCTCGCGCTGTACGGTCTCGGCGCGGTCGTGCCGGTCTCGTTCATGTCGCATTTCACCGTGTTCGTATTGGCCTGCTTCGTCGGCTATCAGGTGATCTGGAATGTGACGCCGTCGCTGCATACGCCGCTGATGAGCGTGACCAATGCGATCAGCGGCATCATCGTGATCGGCGCGTTGGTGCAGGTTTCCGCGCCGGGCATCATGATCAGCGTACTGGCAGGGCTTGCGATCCTGATCGCCTCGATCAACATCGCGGGCGGTTTTTGGGTAACCCGGCGCATGCTCGAAATGTTCAGAAAATAATAAGGAAAAAAACATGTCACAAAGTTTAGTCACGATGTCTTACATCGCCGCGACGGTGCTGTTCATTTTGAGTTTGAGCGGCCTCAGCAACCAGGAAACCGCGCGGCGCGGCAACTACTATGGCATGCTCGGCATGGCGATCGCGATCGCCGCGACCGTGCTGAGCGGCTCGGTCACCGCGTATTCGATCCTGATCGCCGCCCTGCTGCTCGGCGGCGCGATCGGTTTCAAGGCCGCGAAAACGGTCGAGATGACGCAAATGCCCGAACTGGTCGCGATCATGCACAGTCTGGTCGGGATGGCGGCAGTGTTGGTCGGCTACGCGAATTTCATGGATGAAGGCGGCACATTGTCCGGCGTCGAAAAGACCATTCATGAAGTCGAGATCTATATAGGCATCCTGATCGGCGCGGTGACCTTCTCCGGTTCGGTGATCGCGTTCGGCAAGCTGAGCGGACGCATCAACGGTAAACCGCTGTTGTTGCCGGCCCGTCATTGGCTGAATCTGAGCCTGCTGGTCCTGGTGATTTATTTCGGCTATCTGTTTTTACAACAGGCTGAAAGCGGCGGCGGCACCATTCCGCTGCTGGTCATGACCGCGATTGCACTTGCGTTCGGCGTGCACATGGTAATGGCGATCGGCGGCGCGGACATGCCGGTCGTGGTGTCGATGTTGAACAGTTATTCCGGATGGGCCGCGGCCGCGACCGGCTTCATGCTGAGTAATGACTTGTTGATCGTGACCGGCGCCCTGGTCGGCAGCAGTGGCGCGATCCTGAGCTACATCATGTGCCGGGCGATGAACCGCAATTTTGTCAGCGTGATCGCTGGCGGTTTCGGCACCGGCACCGGCGGCGCGGCCGCGGTCATCGAAGGCGACGTGCAGCCGATCGATGCGGAAGAAACCGCGCAGCAATTGCTCGCCGCGAAAAACATCATGATCATTCCGGGCTACGGCATGGCGGTCGCGCAGGCGCAGCATACGGTCAACGAAATCACCAAACTGCTCAGGGACAAAGGCAAAAAAGTCCGTTTCGGCATCCATCCGGTCGCAGGGCGCATGCCCGGCCACATGAATGTGCTGCTGGCCGAGGCGAAGGTGCCGTATGACATCGTTTACGAAATGGACGAAGTCAACGAGGACTTCCCGAACGTCGACCTGACGATGGTGATCGGCGCCAACGACATCGTCAACCCCTCCGCGCTGGACGACCCGAACAGTCCGATTGCGGGCATGCCGGTGTTGGAATGCTGGAAAGGCGGCATGACGATCGCAATGAAACGCAGCATGGCGTCCGGTTATGCGGGCGTCGGCAACCCGCTGTTCGTGCTCGACAATACGCGGATGCTGTTCGGCGATGCGAACGACAGGTTGCAGGCGGTGTTGAAGGCGTTGCGCAGTTGATGAATGCTTCGGTCGGTGTTCGGCAAAAGCGTGATCTTGTCATGGTTTGCCGCTTGATTCTATGTTAAAGTCGATGCCTGCATTTCCCTGCCGTATTGGCATGCGGCAGGGAAAGTCGAGCGGGCGAAGCCCGATTCTCCGGGGTTGAAAAGTCAAAGGGTGATGAAAAGCAGATGGCCGGTTTTGATGCATTAAAGAAGGTCGCTGTGCCGAAAGCGGCGGCGGTTTGTCGGGATATTGAACTCGATCCCCAGGCGGTCAAGTGTCTCGAAGCCGATCCTGAGCCGGTGGAGTTTTTGAATGCCTTGCTGGAACGCCAGCTTTATCCCGATGCGGTGCGTTTCCTGGCGCGTGCCTTGCCCAAACGCGAGGCCGCCTGGTGGGCGTGTATTTGTACGCGCGGCATGATGGCCCAGGATGCGCCGCCGTCCTCCCTTAAGGCGCTCGAAGCCGCGGAACAGTGGGTGTATAAACCGACCGAGGCCAATCGCCGGTTGGCGGAAGCCGCGGCGCAGGCCACCGCGTTTGACGGCCCGGCGGCATGGGCGGCGATGGCCGCGTTTTGGAGCGACGGCAGCATGGCCCCCGAAAATTCTCCGCCGGTAACGGCGCCGGAAAATCTATCATCCAAGGCGGTCGCCGGGGCGGTGATGCTGGCGGCGGTATCGCGCGAGCCGGAAAAAGCGGCGGAAAAATACCGCTACTTTCTGGAGCAGGGCGCCGATATTGCGAATGGCGGCAACGGCCGTCCCTGGCAATGCTGAACAGGAGTGTAAACGATGGGCCAACCCGCGGCGCGAGTTTCCGACATGCATATTTGTCCGATGTTTAACGGCCCCGTGCCGCATGTCGGTGGTCCGATCCTTCCGCCGGGCGCGGTGACCACATTGATAGGCGGTTTGCCTGCGGCAAGGATGGGAGATATGGCGGTTTGCGTGGGGCCGCCGGATGTCATCGTGAAGGGTTCCGCTACGGTATTGATCGGCAACATGCCCGCCGCCCGCATGGGGGATTCGATGTCACATGGCGGCGCGATTATTTTGGGGTGTTTTACCGTTTTGATCGGCGGCTAGAAGCGGTGGTTCAGCGAGTCTTGTAAAGTATGCGGTTGCCGTTTTTATGAGATCGTCCGTCTGTTGGCAAAATTAAATTCGAATTGATCAGGAATTGTTTATGCCCATTTCTCAAGTTGGCCGTAGTGCTTCCGTTAAGACGCCTTTGGGCGAAAATGACTTATTTCTGTGGCGCGTGTCCGGCAGCGAACAGCTCAGTCAATTGTTCGAGTACGAGCTGGATCTGCTCAGCGAAAAAAATAATATTGACTTGAAGCAGTTGCTGGGCAAGAACATGACCGTCACTTTACATTTGCTGGAAGGCGGGCAGCGTTTTCTGCATGGCATAGTGACACGGGCCAGCCGCAGCGGCATGATGGGGCGTTTTTATCATTACCGGGCGACGCTAAAACCCAAGGCCTGGTTATTAACGCGGCGCAGCAATTGCCGGATCATGCCAACCGAAAAGTCGGTGCCGGATATCGTCAAACTGATCCTCAATGAGCACGGGGTTTCGGATGTCGGCATGCAGCTTTCCGGCACCTATTCGCCGCGCGAATATTGCGTGCAATACCGCGAAACCGATTTTAATTTCATCAGCCGGCTGCTGGAAGATGAAGGCATTTATTACTATTTCAATCATAGCCATTCTGCCCATACCCTGGTGCTGTGCGATTCGGTCGCGGCGCAAAAAAAAGCACCGGTCAATGCGAACATTCCCTTTTTTCAACCGGCGAATCAAAATCGCCGCAAGGAAGGGCACCTTTATGAATGGAATGTGAGCCAGGAAATCCAGTCGGGCAATTACGAATTGGACGACTACGATTTCGAGGCGCCCAACACCGATCTGACGGCGAAGTCGTCCAAACCCGGAGCGCATACGGAAAGCGGCAAAGAAGTTTACGATTATCCGGGCGGCTATAAAGAGAAGTCCGACGGCGAGCAGTACAGCAAGGTGCGTCTGGAGGAGTTGCGCAGCCAATTCGAACAAATTGCCGCGCGCGGAAACGCCCGGCAATTGGCGGCAGGTATGAAGTTTAAGTTGGTCGATTTTCCGGTGGCGGATCAAAACCGCGAATACGCGATCGTGTCTTCGAGCCTTCAGCTGCAGAACAATGGTTATGAGTCGGATGGAATTACCGATTGCGAGGAGGAATACCAGTGCGCCTTCCGGGTGCTTCCCGCCACGGCGGAAAACCAGTTCAGGCCGCCCCGGCTGACGCCTATGCCGATCGTTCAGGGGGTGCAGACCGCAATCGTGGTCGGCAAGAAAGGCGAAGAAATTTGGACAGACACATACGGACGGGTCAAGGTCCAGTTCCATTGGGATCGACTCGGCAAGAAAGATGAAAACAGTTCGTGCTGGGTGCGCGTCGCGCAGGTCTGGGCCGGTAAAGCATGGGGAGCGATGCACATCCCGCGCGTCGGTCAGGAGGTGATCGTGGATTTTTTGGAAGGCAACCCGGATCGGCCGATCATAACCGGACGGGTCTATAACGCCGAGCAAATGCCGCCCTATGTGCTTCCGGACAACCAAACCCAGAGCGGCATCAAATCCCGCAGCAGTAAGGAGGGGGGCGCGGATAATTTCAACGAAATCCGCTTCGAGGACAAGAAAGGCGAGGAAGAGCTTTACATCCATGCCGAGAAAGACTGCACCCGGATCGTCGAGAACAACGACGTGCAAAAGGTCGGCTTCGACAAGAAGGATCAGGGCAATCAGACGATAGACATTTACAACGACCGGACGGTGACCCTGGATCAGGGCAATGACAGCCTGACGGTAAAGACCGGCAATCGTACGGTCAGCATCAATACCGGCAATCACGAACTGACGGTCAAAACCGGCGATCGATCCGCCCGCATCGATACCGGCAATGACAATTTGACCGTAAAAACCGGCAACCGCGCGGTCAGCGTCGATACCGGCAATCATGACCTGACGGTCAAAACGGGCAATCACACGGTACAGGTCAATCTTGGTAGCATCGAGGAATCGGCGATGCAATCGATCGAGCTGACGGTCGGATCAAGCAGCATCAAGATCGATCAGAGCGGCGTGACGATCAAAGGCCTGAATATCTCGATCGAGGGATCGCTGCAAACGGATGTGAAAGGCTTGAAAACGTCGGTCGATGGAAGCGCGATGCTGACAGTGAAGGGCGGCCTTGTGATGATCAATTGATGCTTGTCGCAGGTTAACTTGGATGAAAAATGCAGCGCTTTTTAGAATGGATCAAAAATGGGAGATGAATGAATGAACCGGTTCGGTTTTGTATCGATGGGTGTGCTCGCGTTGCTGCAGGCCTGTAGCAGTCCGCCGCCGGCGCCTCCGGCGGCCGCGCCCGAGCCGCCGACAATCGTGAATCTGAAAATCAGCAGCGCCGCGAATGTGAACGCGGATGCGGGCGGCGCCGGCGCGCCGGTGATGCTGCGGATTTATCAATTGCGGGAAACCAGCGCCTTTAATTCTGCCGACTTTTTTTCGCTGTTCGATAAGGATCAGGCGACATTGTCCGCCGAAATGGCGCGTAAGCAGGAATTGTTGATCAAGCCGAACGATCAGCAGAGCTTGTCGTTGCAGCTCGATCCCGACATCAAAACCTTGGGGGTCTTTGCCGCGTTCAGACAACTGGATACCGCGCAATGGCGCGCCACGCTGCCGGTGGCGGCCCATCAAATCCGCTCCGTGGCGATCAAATTGCAAGGCAATGAAGTGCGCATCGAGTCGGTTAAAAAAGAGCCGTAGGGAAATGGGCTTGTTGAAAATGTTGCAATGTTTGTATCATAAGCATTTTTAACGGTTGCCCCTTCTTCCCAATCAATGACCCGGCTGGCTATCCTCAACATTTCAATTGATTCATCGGCGGCTTCGATTTTGCCGGGGGCCTTTCAGCGGCGGGAGCGGCTATGACTTTGATCATTAAAGCGGTCAGTTACAAGGGTATGCCGCTGGCCGAGGAGATCAGCGCGCGTTTCGATGCGCAGGGCGGATCGATCGGCCGTTCGTCGGATAACCGTTTGGCGTTGCCGGACCCGGAGAAATATATCTCCCGCCGGCATGCCGAGATTCAATACGAAGGCGGGCAGTATTTCATTCAGGACAGCAGCGCCGCCGGCACCTACCTGGAACCGCAAGGCCAGTTGCTGCAACAAAGCCGGGCGGTTTTGGCGGACGGCGACAGGCTGCGCGTCGGCGAATATGAATTGCAGGTCTCGATCGTCGAGTCCGCGCCGGCGTTTTCGGAACCTTATGCCGCGCAGCCGGTTCGCCAGTTGGATCTCGCCGGCGGGGGGCCTCTGGACGGCCCGTTTGCTGCCCCGCAAAAGCCGGCGCCGGAGGCAGATAGGCAGAAAAGTTTCATCGAGCAGCCCGACTCCTCGATTTTTCATCAAATCTTTACGCCGCCGGCAGCGCAGCCCGCTGCGTCCGTTAAGGGCCGTGCGGCGGATGACCTGGACGTCGGCGATTTGCTGTCGACCCTGGATAATTTGCCCGGCTCTCTTGCCGCGCCGATAGCCGGTGCTCCGCCAACGGCGAGCCCGTCGCTGCCGCTCGATTTCCCCGAATTGCCGGCCGATTTTTTTGCCGAAGAGAGCCAGACGGCAGCCGATTCGGCGGCAGTAGCCGCCGCGCCGCACGTGGAGGCGGAGTTGCCGTTTTCCCCTTTCTCCGAGCCCGTGGAATTGAAGGCGGAAACGCCTCCCTCGCCGGCAAGCTCTTTCGATGCGGCCGGCCCTGCTCGCCAGCTCGACGTGGCTGCACAAATAACGCCGGAGACCGTCGCCATCAAGCCGGAGATTCCGGCGGCGCCTGCTGCAATGCCCGAAGCGGCGCCGGTTGAGGCGCCCCGGCGCCCGCCCGAGCCGCAGCCAAGCGTTCCTGCGGACAGCGAATTGATTCGCGCGTTTTTAGCCGGCGCGGGCATCGACGACCCGCAGTTTCTGCCCCCCGAACAGTGGCCGGAATTGCTGCGCACGTCGGGCGAGCTGTTGCGCAGCATGGTGGACGGGCTGATGTGCGTGCTGCGCGCGCGCGCGGAATTGAAAAGTCAGTTTCGCGTTTCGGTGACCACGATGCGTTCGGTCGACAATAATCCGCTGAAATTCACCCCGAATGTCGATGACGCGATCCAGCTGATCCTGGCGCCGACGCATCCCGGCTTCCTGACCCCGAAAGAAGCGGTGCGCGAAGGTTTTAGCGACATCATGAATCATCAAATGGCGATGACCGCCGGCATCCAGGCCGCACTGGCGGACGTCCTGCGCGGCTTCGATCCCGAATCGATCGAGAAAACGCAAGGCGAAGGTCTGCTATTTCAGAAAAAAGCCAAATGCTGGGAGCACTATACGATCCTGTATCCGAAGCTGAAGTCCGCCGCTCAGGAGGATTTTTTCGGCGATGCATTCGGCGATGCCTATGAGCAGCAGATGCAATTGCTGAGCCGCTCGTCAAAACGCTAACCATATCACCGCATTCCTGCCGGGAACCAAAAATATGTCTGAAAACAATAGGGTAGTCTGGTCCGAGGGCATGTTTCTCCGGCCCCAGCATTTCCAGCAGCATGACCGTTATTTCGAAAGCCTGTTGCATGGCTTGTCGCTCGCTGTACGCGCCTATTCCTGGGGCTTTGCGAGCCTGAAACTCGATCATGGCTGTCTGGCGATCGGCAAGGTCGGCCTCAGCGAGTGCAGCGGCGTGTTTCCGGACGGCACGCCGTTCAGTTTGCCGCAAGACGATGAACTGCCGATACCCCTGGATGTGCCGGAGAACGAAAAGGCCAGCGTCGTCTATCTGGCGTTGCCGCTGCGCCGGCCGGATTCGACCGAGGTCGACAGCGAGTCCTTTCCGGACAACATGGCGCGTTATCGTCTGACCGAGCGCCAAGTCCGCGACCATAACAGCGGCTCGGACGGCCGTTACGAGGTGCAGATCGGCGCGCTGAAGCCGCGCCTGATGTGCGAAAGCCAGGAGCGATCGGGTTATGTGTGCCTGGGTATCGCCAGGATCATTGAAGTGCGCGCCGATAAAACGGTGATCCTCGACAAGCAGTATATTCCGCCTGCCGTGCATTGCTCATCTGCAGGACTTTTGGGCGGCTTTGCCGGGGAGTTGCAGGGCCTCCTGCATACCCGCGGCGAAGCGTTGGCCGGCAGGGTGGCCGGTAGCAGCCAGGGCGGCGTCGCCGAAATCGCCGATTTCATGCTGCTGCAATTGATCAACCGTTACGAGCCGCTCCTGGCGCATCTGGCCAATGCCCAGGTGCTGCATCCGGAAGATTTTTTCCGCCTGTGCCTGCAAATGGCCGGCGAACTGGCGACCTTTTACCGGCCGAACAAACGGCCGATCGCCTTCCCCGACTATAAGCACGACGACCTGAAAGCCACTTTCATCCCGTTGATCGACGAATTGCGCAGCCTCCTGAGCATGGTGCTGGAACAGAACGCGGTGCAGTTGCCGCTCGCGGAAGCCCGGCCAGGCGTGTATGTCGCGAAACGACCGGAGCTGACGCTATTGGAAGGCGCGATCTTCGTGCTCGCGGCGAAGGCCCAGGTGTCTTCGGAGCTGATCCGCAGCCATTTTCCGCCGCAGGTCAAAATCGGGCCGGTCGAAGATATTCAGACGCTGGTGCGTTCGGCATTGCCCGGCATCGCGATCCAGGCCTTGCCGGTCGCGCCGCGGCAGATTCCTTACCATGCCGGTTATTCGTATTTCGAGCTGAACAAGCAAAGCGAGCTATGGGCGAAGATGGCGGCTTCCGGCGGCTTCGCGATCCATATCGGCGGCAGTTTTCCGGAACTGGAACTTGAGTTTTGGGCAATTAGAAAAGGTTGAACGGCATGAATCCAAACGATCCTTCAGGTCCCTTCGATGACGGCGACCGCACCATCATCCGGCCGATGCCGGGCGGAAGGCGGCCCGCGGCCGCGCCGCCGGCTGCGGAGACGCCGCCATTCTCTCCGCCGCCTCCTTCTCCGGCCTACCGGCCGGTTACTTCGGCCGAACTGCCCGCCGCCGAATTCAAGGAAAATCCTGTCGTCGCGGCCGCCTTGTCGCTGATTTCTCTGGCCGGGCGGCTCAGGCAAACCGCGATGTATCCGGCGGTCGATGCGCTGCGCCAGCGCGCGACCAGCGAAGTGACCCTGTTCGAAAACCGCCTCCTGCAAGCCGGCTTCGGCGCCGATCAGACCCGCATGGCCAGTTACGCGCTCTGCAGCTTTCTGGATGAAGCGATCCTGAATACGCCGTGGGGATCGCAGAGCAACTGGGGGCATCAGAGCCTCCTGATCTCCTTTCACCGGGAAGCCTGGGGCGGCGAGAAGTTTTTCGACATCGTCGCGGCGCTGGTCAAACAGCCGGCGCAAAACCTGGCGCTGATCGAACTGGCCTATCTTTTCATCAGCCTCGGCTTTGAAGGCAAATACCGGGTACTGACGAACGGCGCGAACGAGTTAGAAAAATACCGCGCCGAGCTGTATCAATTGATCCAGCGCGTGAAGGGCGACGGCGAACGCGAACTGTCGCCGCGCTGGCGCGGGCTGAAGGATGTGCGCAACGCGCTGGTGCGCTATGTGCCGCTCTGGGTGGTCGGCGCGGTGCTCGGCGTGTTGTTGCTCCTGGTCTACATCGGTTTCGTGCTGGCGCTGAATGCACGCTCGGACCAAGATTACAAGGAACTGTTCGCGCTCGCCAAACAGCCGGTCGAGATCGCGCGCGCGGCGCCGATCGTGAAGCCCGCCGACCCGGATCGGAAAGAGCGCTTCAAACGGGTGCTGGCGGCCGAAATCGCGAAGGACATGGTCGAGGTGGTCGACGACAGGCTGCTTCGAATCCGCAATTCCTTCGCCTCCGGCAGCGATCAGTTAAAGCCCGAGTTCATGCCGATGCTGAAAAAGATCGCCGACGAGTTCGCGGTGGGCAAGGACACTGTGCTGGTCATCGGTCATACCGACGACAAGCCGATCGTCTCGGCGCGGTTTCCATCGAATTGGCATTTGTCGACCTCCAGGGCGAAAAAAGTCAGCGAAATGTTGAACGATCTGGCGACGCAGAGCGGCAAGATCCGCTTTGAAGGCCGGGCCGAGGGCGAGCCGTTGGCGCCCAACGACACGCCGGAACACCGGGCGATCAATCGCCGCGTCGATTTACAGATTCAGTGAGAGCACAGATGGGAAAGCTCAAGGCATTTTTTACGAATAAGTGGGTGATTCAGTTTTTGGGTCTGGCGGCGCTGAGCTGCCTGATCTGGCTGGCGGGACCCTTGATCGCGATCGCCGGCAGCGTGCCGCTGGAATCGGTGCTCGCCAGAATCTTGGTGATTGTCGCCTTGTTCGTGATCTGGATCATTTATCGGCTGGTCATGCAGCTGCGTGCCGGCAGCGCCGAAAAACAACTGGTCGAGCAACTGGTGGCGGCCGATGCGGACCATGTCCAGGCCGCCTCGACCGACGAGGTCGACACGCTGCGCAAGGGTTTCGAAGAAGCGTTCGCGGTATTGAAACAATCGCGCAAGGACGGCAAGTCCGGCGGCCAGTTCGTCTATCAGCTGCCCTGGTATGCGATCATCGGCGCGCCGGGATCCGGCAAAACCACCGCGCTGGTCAATTCCGGCCTGCATTTTCCGTTGGCCGAAACACTCGGCAAACACGCGATCAAGGGCGTCAGCGGGACGCGCAATTGCGACTGGTGGTTCGCCGACAATGCGGTGTTTCTGGATACCGCCGGCCGCTATACCACGCAGGAAAGCCACAAGGCGGTCGATGCGGCCGGCTGGGTTGGCTTTCTGTCGCTGATCAAAAAATACCGGCCGCGTCGGCCGTTGAACGGGGTGATTGTAGCGACCAGCCTGTCGGATTTGCTGCAACAGTCCGAGCAGGAGCGCCTCTTGCACGCGAAGGCCGTGCGCGCCCGGATTCATGAGCTGTATCAACAGCTCGGCGTGCGCCTGCCGGTCTATATGATGT
>Ga0208751_100270_pt1 | contig 16989 bp, 17 predicted proteins | sample LakWasMet22_HOW5_2_FD_183868 | JGI IMG/M metagenome (GOLD analysis project Ga0208751, IMG submission 183868) | Freshwater sediment methanotrophic microbial communities from Lake Washington under simulated oxygen tension - Sediment Metagenome... | ecosystem: Environmental > Aquatic > Freshwater >... | reverse complement strand
GTCACACATAAAAGATGACGCTTATTGTTTTTTAAACAAATCATTCCGAGTCGTAAGCATCTGATGCGGTTCGTTCCTCACCGCATCAGATGGATCACCCAATTTTAATTGTTGCTGGAACTCATATAAACCAAAAACGGAGATGCTTCCCTAGCTTTTGGTGTTTAACACAGATAATTTTCACCGCCAACCGATGCTAATGATAGTGTCGCTATTTTTGCGAAAGCTTGTTTTGGGCATCCCTGCCCAAGCAAGCGGCAAAAACTTAACGCGACAAATTAATGTTCCAACGGCCTCGGGCGTCCTGCTTCTCTCACCCAATACCCAACAAGGGGTATTGGGTATCGTTCTCGCAATGACTTTACGCGATTTCGTAAAGCCTGCATTTTCACTCCGCAAACATACGCTCCGTGAAAACACATGCACTATCGCTACCGAGTGGCTAAGAAATCTTCACTCCGCTAAGGCTCCGTTTCCAAGATTTCTCAGCGAAAGCAGCTAATTCAAGCCCCTTATTCATATAAAGTTATAATTTTCTATAAAAATATATAATTAACTATATTTCTATATAAAGTTGGTGACTGTTATGCAAAGTAAAAACGTATTTCATCGAAATGAGCTTGCTGAAAAGATTGCAAAACGGGTTTTGCTGCCAACCCCGGGCTCAGCATCTAGTTCTGGATTGTTTCTCTCTGCACCCAGACGAACGGGTAAATCCACCTTTATTCGTGAGGATCTTCGGCCGGTCCTTCTGGCTGCTGGTACTATTGTAATTTATATAGACCTTTGGGCGGACAAGAAGGCTGATCCAGGCAGGGTTATCATCTCTGCAATCAAGTCAGAATTGGCAAAGTACGAGGGCGTCATTAAAAGGCTGGCCAAGAGCGCTGGAATGGACAAGGTTAATGTTGGAGGTATGTCATTTTCTATTGATCGAGTCGGCCTTGATCAGGATATTTCATTATCTGGCGCACTGGCGGCGCTATCAGATGAAATTGAAAAGCCGATCGTGCTTATCATCGACGAAGCACAACATGCCATTACCACGAACGATGGTAGTGATACATTATTCTCACTCAAGGCTGCTAGGGATGAGCTCAATAGTAGCTTGCATCACGGGCTGCACATCATTGCCACCGGATCAAATCAGGCAAAGCTTGCCATGCTTCGCGGCAGCAAGGATCAAGCATTTTTTGGTGCTCATCTATTAAATTTCCCACCTCTTGGGCAACCTTATATTGACTGGTTTTGCCATAATCTGGAGTTTGGCAACCATCTTGACCCCCTTGAAGTCATGGCGCTTTTCAAAAAATCGGCATTCCGTCCTGAAATTCTTGGCGCAGCAGCAGAAGCACTCAGGGATGATTTCGAGCTAAAAGACGAGGATGTGGCGAAAAGGTTTTCTGAAGAGGTGCTTGTTCAGATCGAATCATCAAATAACGAGCTGCTTCGAGTTATCCAAGGCCTGACGCCCATTCAATTTGCGGTATTGAAAGTGCTGGCTGAATCAGGAGAAGAATATGTTCCATTTCTGGCAGAAACGCTGGTGCGTTACAAGTATGTACTAGAGGAAATAAAGGCAGGAGCGGATGTCAAAACTGATGTTACATCCGTACAGCAAGCACTGATTGCCTTGCAAGAAAAGTTTTTGGTGTGGAAGGCATCAAGAGGCGTCTATTCTGTAGAAGATACCGCTATTACGGAGCTGTTTGACGCAGGATTATTTTCCAAACGGCCAAGGATCTAACGATCATTGCTCTTAACTGACGAGGCGTTGCGCCCACAATCAACATTCAAATAACCAACCACAACAATCACTCAATCGTGTGCGGATTCTCCGGGTTTTTAAAAAATCACTTTCCTCAACACCCCGATCAATTACTAAAGTTTATGGGGCAAACGATCTTGCATCATTATCTTTGGGATGTTTTGATGTTTCAGGCTTGGCTGGAAGAGCAATAGAGCAATGATGTTTTTTCTCATCGCGACAAGTGATCATGTAAAGTACACATCGCGACGTAGGCGTCGCTCCCACTAAAGATTGCACTCACAGTCGGACTTTTCTGTATTAAAAAACTATGGCAAATGCTAAAACCATTCAACCCGCCGTCACTCGTAGGAGCGACGCCTACGTCGCGACCGAAAGCGTACCCTCTCAATACAGTAACAAGTCATGCGCTTAACTGACCTTGAAAGACTAATCATTCAACAAAAAGTCCTGCAAATATTGGGGACATCCGCACGCGTCTTTTTATTTGGTTCAAGGCTGGATGACCACGCTAAAGGCGGAGACATAGATCTGTTAATTGAAGTAACCGAACCCGTCAATAATCCCGCAGAAGTAGCCGCTAAAATCAGTGCTCAGATCATGCGCGCTTTGAATGGCCGCAAAGTTGACGTGTTAATCTCTGCGCCCAATTTAACGAAGCTGCCCATTCACCAAATAGCGGCACAGCAAGGAATTTGTCTATGAATAAAAACCTCCTGGAACGTTTGGCTTTCTTGCAAAGAGTTGTTACAAAAGAAATTAAACACCTTAATTACTCATCCATGCAGGTTTTTAAAGAGCCTTTAACTATTGAGCGTGTAGCTTCGTTAGCGACAGATGAAGACCTGGCTGAAAAAGTAGAAGCGTTTACCAGCCGGTTTAGCCGGCTTCAGGACACCGTAGGAGACAAACTTCTGCCAACTTGGTTAAATGCACTCGGCGAGCAAACAGGAGCTGCCATTGACAACCTAGATAAAGCGGAAAAATTAGGCGTATTAGCCTCAGCCGACCAATGGTTAGAAATCAGGCAACTCAGAAATCAAATGATTCATGAATACATAGAAGCCATTGAAGTGTTAACCAATGCTCTTCAAGCCGCTCATGGCTATCAACAAGAATTGATTAATCTGGCGCAAGCTATACTAGATGATGTTAACAACAGAAACCTTATAAGCTAAGTAGCAAGATCATGCGCTTAACACCCTTTCAGATTAAAACTATTTGCGAAAGCACTAAAAAAAACTTTGGCGAAAGCTCGCATGTCTGGTTATTCGGCTCGCGGGTTAACGACACAGCCAAAGGTGGCGACATTGATTTGTATGTCGAACTGCAAACTCAAAATGTCTCGGATGTCATTGACGCCAAATTGCGGTTTCTTTGTGAGTTGCATAAAAAACTTGGCGAACAAAAGATTGATGTTGTCTTACGCAGACCCGATAGTCCAAATGACTTGCCAATCTATCAAATCGCTAAACAAACCGGGATATTGCTGCAATGACAAACGCAATCACTGAAGTTATAAAAATCTGCGATCGCCATGCTGAGCGTTTAAGCTGGGCAATGGCACAATTGCAGAACCACTTGCCTTTTTCAGAACTCACCTTAACCCAATTGAGTGATATTGAACTTGCCGTGCTAGATCAATTTGCAACTCGCTTTGGCAAATTACAAGATTTGATCGGCACTAAACTGTTCCCCACCGTATTAGAGCTCACTAAAGAACCAGGTGAATTAAAGGCGTTTATTGATATTCTCTACCGCCTCGAAAAGATAGGCGCTATTCCGTCGGCTGACGAGTGGTTATTAATGCGAGAAGTCCGTAACAGTTTTTCACATGACTATCCAGACGATCCCAAATTGCAAGCAGCTATGTTGAATAAGTTCTTTGAACTGGCACCGCAACTTATCGCAATATTTTTGGGCATTAAATCCTTTATTGAACCTTATCTTTCTTAAATTCAATACAAACTGGCACCTCAAGAAACCCGTCCAGGCACGGCTTTTTACTCTTTACCCATAGAAACTCTGCATGAACAACAAACCAAAACTTCTCTACTTTGTCACCGAAGACTGGTTTTTTTGTTCCCATTTTCTTGATAGGGCAGTTGCTGCTCAACAAGCGGGCTTTCAAGTATCAGTATTAACACGCGTAAATAAACACGGCCAAACCATTTTAGACAATGGTATTAATCTGATACCCCTTGAGTTTGAGCGCTCCAAAATAAATCCCTTGCGTGAAATCTCTCTTCTTAAAAGCCTTGCCTCTCTTTATCGTCGAGAGCGTCCGAACATAGTTCACCACGTTGCCCTGAAACCCATACTCTATGGAAGCCTCGTTGCCAAAATCGTCGGTATACACGCAATTGTGAATGCTCCCGTTGGTATGGGTTACGTTTTTAGTTCTAAACAATTAAAAGCTCGACTTCTTAAACCATTGGTTTTATTGGCCTATAGATTATTGTTAAACCCTTTCAATAGCGTGGCCGTATTTGAGAACCCAGATGATCTAACCTATTTCGAAAAATTGGGTATTGTTAAATATTCCCGTTTAATTCGTGGAGCGGGAGTCAACACGCTGCAGTTTGGATCTTCAAATGAACCTAATGAAGTTCCGGTTGTTTTACTGGCTGCAAGAATGCTTTGGGACAAAGGCGTTGGTGAATTTGTGGAAGCCGCCAAAATTTTACATCAGCAATCCATCAGCGCTCGTTTTGTACTGGTAGGCGCCCCAGACAAAGAAAATCCAGAATCCATTAATCAATCCCAACTGCTTGAATGGCAAGATGCAGGCATTATCGAATGGTGGGGCCAACACGAGGATATGCCGCAAGTATTCGCGCAAGTTCATATTGTATGCCTACCGTCTTATCGGGAAGGTTTGCCTAAGGTATTAATTGAAGCAGCCGCTTGCGGCCGCTCCATTGTCGCTACGGATGTGCCTGGCTGCAGGGAGATTGTGCGACATAATGAAAATGGGCTCCTGGTCCCCGCTAAAGATCCACAAGCATTGGCCGAGGCATTAAACCGTTTACTGAATGACGCAGCGTTGCGCGAAAGCATGGGTAAGCGAGGTCGAGCAATGGTGGAAGCAGAGTTTTCCACCGAATACGTGGTTGAACAAACCTTACAACTTTATAAGGAGTTACTCGAAAGATGAGAATCTTGGTTACCGGTGCCAACGGTTTCGTCGGTCGCGCACTTTGCAAGGCATTACATCAATCGAGCTATCAGGTTCGGACCGCAACACGAACCAATAAACATCAGACAAGCCCTGATCAGTTCCTCGTTGGGGATATTATTGCCACAACACAGTGGGAACAAGTGTTGCCGGACATCAATGTAGTCATTCACCTGGCAGCGCGAGTACATGTAATGAATGACCAGGCTGTTGATCCTTTGTCAGAATTTCGTAAGGTTAATGTTGACGGCACACTAAATCTGGCTCGGCAGGCCGCTATGGCCGGAGTAAAACGCTTTATTTTTATTAGCTCAATTAAGGTGAATGGTGAAAGCACCGCTGCCAACCACCCGTTTAGCGCTGATGACATACCCGCCCCCGCTGATGCTTATGGCATTTCCAAACGAGAAGCCGAAGATGCGTTGCGCTTGTTAGCCGAGGAAACCGGATTGGAAGTAGTCATTATTCGCCCGCCGTTGGTGTATGGCCCCGGGGTAAAAGCTAATTTCCTCAGTATGATGCGCTGGTTGCACAAGGGCCTACCGCTACCACTTGGCAACATCGACAACAAACGCAGCCTGGTTGCTTTGGATAATCTGGTGGATTTGATCGCCACTTGCGTTGATCATCCGGCAGCGGCCAACCAAACATTTTTAGTATCCGACGATGAAGATCTTTCCACTAGCGGCTTATTACATCGTATGGCAAAGGCCTTAGGAAAAACCGCCTGGTTATTGCCTTTTCCTAGCTGGCTCCTAACCATGGTTGCAGGCTTGATAGGTAAAAAAGCAGTCGCACAAAGGCTTTGCGACTCACTGCAAGTCGATATTACCAAAACCCGCCAAGTGTTAAACTGGACGCCGCCGATCAATGTAGATGAAGGTTTGCGCCGCGTAGCTCAAAAATATTTAACTGACTCGCATTAATTAAAGCGCACAAAAAAATGCGCAAAGTGCGTGTTTTTGTTGTGCGCTCCCCAATGTTTAATAACAGCAACAGTAAGTTCTCACTCGAATAAATGAATAATGCATGGTTTTTTCTCCTCGCGGGCTTAGGGTCTTGGGCTCTCACCGGTTTTTTACGGCGCTATGCTCTCGCCAAAAGTTTAATCGACATCCCTAACGCTCGTAGTTCCCACACCATCCCTACCCCACGAGGCGGTGGGCTTGCGATTGTGATTATTTTCCTGATTGGCCTGCCGATATTGTGGGCCAATCAGGCAATTTCTTGGCAATCCATGTCGGGCTTGTTGGGTGCCGGTATCAGTGTCGCCCTAGTCGGGTTTTTGGATGATCATGGGCATATTCCGGCACGTTGGCGATTATTGGCGCATTTTTGTGCCGCTGCCTGGGGATTGTTTTGGCTGGGCGACATGCCGCCGCTGGTGGTTTTTGGTCAGCCTGTCGATTTGAGCTGGTTGGGCAATGTTCTGGGGGCGATTTATTTAGTCTGGTTGCTCAATCTTTATAATTTTATGGATGGCATTGACGGTTTGGCCGGCATCGAGGCAGTCTCTGTGTGCTTAGGTGGGATTTTGTTGATGCTGTTAACTGGACACGCCAATGAATGGCCCATGCTGTTGCTACTAGGTGTCGCAGTGACAGGTTTTTTAGCTTGGAACTTTCCACCAGCAAAAATTTTTATGGGCGATGCCGGTAGTGGTTTTTTAGGATTAATACTCGGGCTGTTTTCAATTCAGGCGGCGTGGGTTGCACCGCAGTTTTTTTGGAGTTGGTTAATTTTGCTGGGCGTGTTTATTGTCGATGCCACCTGGACATTAACGCGACGTTTTTTTCGCAGCGAAAAAGTCTACGAAGCGCACCGCAGCCACGGCTATCAATTTGCCTCGCGCTCATGGGGCCATAAAGCGGTATCGCTGGCAGTTGCTGTCATCAATTTAGTTTGGCTGATCCCCATTGCTTTGTGGGTTGGATTGGGGCAATTAGAGGGAATATTAGGTTTGACGTTAGCGTATTTACCGCTAGTGTTGTTGGCCGGCAAATTTCAGGCGGGGGCAAAAGAACAATGATGCAAGCTCGTTTAGCGCATTGGTTTATCGGACTTTCCCGACGTAAGAAGGCATTTATTTTAATCAGTGCCGATGTTTGTTTTGCCGTGTTTGCGCTCTGGGCGGCATTCGCGTTGCGCTGGGGCGAATGGTATTCACCTAAACAAAATGAGTGGCTGTTGTTTGCAGCAGCACCATTGTTGACAGTGCCCGTGTTTATTCGCTTCGGCTTATATCGTGCGATTATCCGCTATATAGAAATTAGGGCGCTATGGACCATCATCCAGGCGGTGAGCATTTACGCGCTGTTGTTTGGTTTTGTGCTGCATGAATCCGGCATTCTGGGGGTGCCGCGCACAGTGTTGCCGCTCAATTGGTTGAACATGATGCTATTGGTGGGCGGTAGCCGTTTTGTCGCGCGCTGGTGGCTGGGTGAAACTTACTTCCGCCTCGGTGGCGGGCGTAGTTCAACTGATCATCGTAAAAAGAATGTCTTAATTTATGGTGCCGGTAGCGCTGGCGTGCAACTGGCTTCCGCGTTAACACATGGTAGGGAATTTCGGCCCGTTGCCTTTATTGACGACGAAATGTCATTACATAAGCGCAAGATCAATGGCTTAAAAATTTACGCGCCACAGTCGCTAGCTTACTTGATCGATAAGTATCAGGTGTCCGATGTGCTCTTGGCGATCCCTTCCATTACTCGAGCTAGACGTAGCGAATTGATCCGTCGATTAGAAAGTTACGCTGTGCATGTGATGTCTATGCCTGGTTTGGCCGATATTGCCCAAGGTAAAGTCACTTTTGATACGCTGCAGGAAGTAGATATTGCCGATTTGTTAGGCCGCGATCCGGTCGCCCCCGATGTGGCATTACTGCGGGCTAATGTCACCGGTAAGGTAGTGATGGTAACAGGTGCCGGAGGTTCAATCGGTTCTGAACTTTGTCGGCAGTTAGTCGCGCTGCAGCCCAGCGTATTAGTTCTGTTTGAATTAACTGAATTTGCACTCTATGCGATAGAAAAAGAATTGCAGTTACTGCTAAGCCGAATAACAGCAGATAAACAAGTTGAGATTATCCCTGTGTTAGGTTCGGTCACTCATGCCAAACGGATTGCCGGCGTCTGCCAAGCTTTTAAAGTGCAAACTATTTACCATGCAGCGGCGTATAAACATGTACCGATGGTTGAAAAAAATCCCGGAGAAGCTGTTTGGAACAACATTTTTGGCACTCTGCGTACCGCACAAGCGGCGATCAACTCTGATGTTGAAACCTTTGTACTCATTTCGACCGACAAAGCCGTTAGACCGACCAATACTATGGGGGCCAGTAAGCGTGTTGCCGAATTGATCTTGCAGGCGCTAAGTTTAACGGCTAACCAGCATCAAACTCGTTTTACCATGGTCAGGTTTGGCAATGTCTTAGGCTCTTCCGGCTCTGTCGTACCGCTATTCAGAGAGCAGATCGCTCGCGGTGGGCCGGTCACTGTGACAGACCCCAACATCATTCGTTATTTCATGACTATTCCCGAAGCCGCACAATTGGTGATTCAGGCGGGTGCCATGGGCCAAGGTGGCGATGTATTTGTGCTGGACATGGGTGATCCCATTCGCATTCTGGACTTAGCCCAACGCATGATTCGCTTAAGCGGCTTACAAATTAAAGATGAGCTGCATCCAGGCGGTGATTGCGAAATTTCTTTCACCGGTCTACGCCCCGGAGAAAAACTTTATGAAGAACTATTGATTGGCGACGCTGTATCAACCACCAGCCATAGTCGAATTTTGCGTGCCGAAGAGCATGTCATTCCTTGGTCAGAATTGACGACCATTTTGACCGCATTAGAAAGCGCCACTCAAGCCAATGATTTTGATCAGGTCAGGTTGCTGTTAAAGCAAGCGGTATCAGGATTTGTACCGCAGTGCGGCATTGAAGATGTGGTATGGAAACAAACACGGAAAGTAAGCAACGTCTAGCTTAGCGCCAGTCAAAAAAAACCTCCCAATGCCTTTAATAACAGAGGGAGGTAAGGTCAAGCAGAGTATTTGGAGGAGTCTGCTTGTAGGTACAACACCAGGAGGTTGTTCAAACTGAGGAATTAGTTGTCTAACTTGGTTCTCATCGCGATATTGCTGTAAATAGCCGCACTGGCAAACAATACGGTTGAAAAAATAAATTGCCCGGAGATAAAGCTCCACATGCCGGCAACAAATAATAAGCCGATAAGAATATCTTTACTGAAATCGTTCATAGTTAATGCCCTAATAAAGTGTTTAAAAATGCGTACAGTGAATGTGTACGTCAGTTAGTAAGTAGATTTATGTTGGTGTCTAATATATAGATATATTGACAATCCACAAGTCACAGGGTAGCAAACTGATTGTTTCTTTTTTGGAAATAGTTAACAATGTCAATGTTTTTTGATTTCTTCATCATAATTTCTTAAAGTGTTATTACCCTGCAGCCTCGTAAAATTCATAACTAAATGTATTTTATGAATTTTTTGTGACATCTTGATGACACTATCAAGCCCAAAAACAAGCCTAATATCGCTAATATCGATTTTTATCGGCAACTATTGATTCATGTGAGGTTCAGATGGATAAGCTAACAAGTATGAATGTGTTCGTTCGTGTTGCCAAAGCAGGCAGTTTTGCCAAAGGCGCACGCGATTTAGATATTTCCAGAGCCATGGCGACCAAACACATCATGCAGCTTGAAGGCGTTTTGGGCACCCGCCTGTTCAATCGCACAACCCGAAGCTTAAGCCTGACCGACGTTGGTGCTTCCTATCTTGAGCGCTGCCAGCAAGTGCTGGCTGATGTTGAGGAAATGGAGGCAGCAGTCACCCATTTGCAATCCGAACCTCGGGGCGTATTAAGAATCAGCGCACCACCTATCATCGGCGCTACGCACATTGCCAGGGCAGTAGCCGAGTTTTTGAAAATACACACTGACTTAACTGTAGAAATGATTCTGCAAAGCAGCATGGGAGATTTAGTCGACGGCGGTATTGATATTGCCATTTGCCTGGGCAATCTTGAAGACACCAGCATGGTTGCCCGCAAGCTAGCCACTTCAGAATTGGTTGTTTGCGCTTCCCCGGACTATCTTGCCCAACACGGTACACCACAAGTCCCGGAAGATTTAGAGCATCACAGCTGCCTGGTCAACTGGGCTAGTGTGCCAAGAGATAAATGGCTATTTAGAGGCGAGGCTGGTTACACCGGCGTCAATGTCACCGGCCGCATGCAGGCCAATGTCTACGACCCCATCCGAATCGCGGCTATCAACGGCTTAGGACTGGTCATGGTGCCAATCTATATTGTTGATCAAGACCTTAAGAAAGGTAAATTGACCGCGGTATTAGAAAATTATCAATTGCCGCCGCTGGATATACACGCAGTTTATCCACACCGTAAATACCTGTCTGCCAAAGTGCGGCGATTTTTGGACTTTTTACATGAATGGCTCCAAGGCCGGGTAAGTACGCCGGGCACCGAATAATAACTACCGACCTATCGCAGGACTATCAAAGTGATCCCCCGAAAAATCATCCACATTGACATGGATGCATTTTTTGCGGCGGTGGAACAACGTGATTTCCCGCAATACCGCAATAAACCGCTCATCGTCGGCGGGGAACCTAATTCCCGCGGCGTAGTTGCCACCTGCAGTTACGAAGCGCGACGTTACGGCATTCATTCCGCGATGTCATCAGCGCAAGCCTATCGATTATGCCCGCACGCAATTTTCGTGGAACCCCGCTTTGACGCTTACCGCGCGGCGTCAACGATCATCCGCAGCATCTTTGCCGAATACACCGAGGTATTTGAACCATTGTCGCTAGACGAAGCTTATTTGGACGTCAGCGCAAGCACCTTGCACAAAGGCTCGGCAACCTTAATCGCTCAAGCCATCAAAGCCCAAATCAAACAACAAACCGAGTTGACGGCCTCGGCGGGAATTTCTTACAACAAATTTCTCGCCAAAATTGCCTCTGACATTAACAAACCGGACGGGCTTTATCTGATTACCCCCGAACATGGCGCTGAATTTATCGAACAGTTAGCCATCGAGAAATTTCATGGTGTCGGCAAAGCCACCGCAGCGAAAATGCATGATCTTGGCATTAAAACCGGCAAGGAATTAAGCGCGTTCTCGTTGCTTTACTTGCAACAGCATTTCGGCAAGTCCGGCCTGCATTATTACAACATTGCCAGAGGCATCGATAACCGCCCGGTCAATCGACATCGCGATACAAAATCAGTCGGTGTGGAAGTCACTTTTGACCAAGACATCACCGGCAAAGCAGAAGCCATCACGCAATTACAAGGCCTGCTAATGAAGGCTATCGGCCGGGCCTTGGAAAAACAGTTATCTGCACGAACACTCACTGTAAAAATCAAATATCACGATTTTGTACAAATCACCCGCAGCCGGACGCTACCGATAAGTGTCACCGATGCTGAGGGGATGGCTTTCATTTTGGAAGATTTATTGAAAAATACTGACATTGGTAGACGCCCAGCACGTTTACTGGGCGTTACGCTCTCATCTTTAGCGACTGGTTCAGCCGCAGGTTTTCAGCAACTGGATTTGTTTACTGATTATTAATCGTCTAATTCAGAGTCGTCTTCAAACTCTTCGTCAGCCTCATCCAGGCCGTCATCCAAATCATCATCGACAAACAGCGTTTTTAAGTAGCGATATAACAAGCGCGACGACTTTGGCGGTTTGGCCGCTTGCAATTCTTTTTGCGCATTACGCACCAACTGCCTTAACTGTTGTCGGTCCGCATGTGGATGCTCATCTAGCAACGCCGCCAAGGCATTATCACCTTCAGCAATCAACCTATCCCGCCACCGCTCGACGATATGATGTTCTCTGACCGCATGAGCACTTTGATTTTTAAGCCTGGACAGTTTTTCCAAAATCGGCTCAACATCGATTTTATGCAATTGTCCGGCAAGATATTTAAGCAGGCGTTTACGAGCACCTGTATGCCCCATGCCGGAGACTTGAATAATCCCCGTACGAATATTTTCGGGCAACTCAAAACTGTTGATAGTTGCCAACGATAAGGCTGAAATCTCCTCCGCCAACTGAAACAACGCCGCTATTTCTTTTTTTATGCGTGTCTTGTTTGGACGGATTGCGTAATACTCAACGCCCTCCTCCATCTCTTCGACATCGTATTCTTCGATCATCTTATTTAAACCATTGCTATTAAAAAAATCACCAGGACCACTACTAACGCGAGAGGAATCAACACCCCAACCCAATCTTGCGGCGCCTGTCTACTGCGCGCCATAGCAGCCTTAATTCCTGGGCTCATCCAAAAAACAAACAGTAACGCCAAGGCACCTATTAACAGATTTTCCCAGGTAGACATAGCCGCACATCCCCGCTTGTAAATAGCAACTACTTTACCATAAGGGCTTTTGACTAATTCTACTTTGTCAGACTACAAACAATGCCGAAATAACAACCCGTTGCAACAATCAAACTAATCGGCCGAATCCTCAAATCCATACTTGAAATGTTCAGGTTTTAATCTAGGTTTAATGTAGTCTTCAACTTACTTTTTATATTGAGCACCGAAATGACTGATAACGGTAATTCTGATTTCCCTACATTCACCTTTGACTTTTCCGATCACTTAAAAATAAATAAACGGGTAAGTGTTCGTTATGCGGCTCCGTCTGCCTCATTAACATTGAGAAAAGCCGGACTGCTACAATTTGGCAATGAATTTACTGGTAAATTAGTCGACATCAGCGCAAAAGGCGCGTTAATTTCAAGCTCAGAACCCCTAGCCAAAAATAACAAAGTGGCATTAAAAATTGTCTTTGCCGATGGCACATTATTTAACCTGAAAGGCACCGTAGCACGCGATAAAGCTCCAAAGCACTACGGCATTAAGCTTGATAGTTACAGCAAAGACTTGGACGAATATTTGTTTAAGTTACTGGAAAAATCTGTTGGCTTGAATTAACCCCTCGATCAATTAAAGCCATAGAACTAAAAAATCACGCCCTGAGATGCGGGCTTTTTTAATCGCCGAGCAACTCATCACCAAAGCACACGCTTCGCGTTAACCTTTTTCCTAGTCGGCAATGCTTGCCAAGCGACCAGGTTTAAAACCCTTTTTGAAAAATCTACTGCTTCGTCAAGAACCATTCAACACCGTCACTATTGCCAGAAACAGGTGCCCTGCTATCTCGGGAGCACTATGAACAGACTTTATTTACTGGAACTAGGCTCTCCTATCATCCAATTAAACTTAATTAGATAGTCATGACCTCTAAAACCAAAAATAACATTTTACTGGTAGACGACGATCGCTTAGTTCTCGCGACGTTCGCCTTAGGCCTTAATGCAGTCGGTTATAACGTCAATACGGCCGAATCTGTTGATGATGCCGAAGCCATATTGGCGAGTGGTGAGCGACCTGATTTGGCCATTATTGATGTCAATATGCCTGGAAAAAACGGCTTGGAACTGGCTGAGCGGCTGCGTTCATTTGACTATATTCCGTTTATGCTGCTGACCGCCTACAGCGATCAAAAAATTGTCGAGCATGCCGCTAACTTAGGCGCGCTCGACTATTTGGTAAAACCTGTCGATTTCCCGCATTTAATACCGGCGATTGAAGCCGCCCTAGCCCGAGCTTCAGAGCTGCGTGGCTTAAGATCTGTCACCCAACAACTACAAACTGTACTTGATGGTGAACGCGACATCAGCATTGCCACCGGCATCATCATGGTGCAATACCGATTAAGCCGCAAAGCCGCTTTTGACTCTTTACGCAACGCCGCACGCAGTCAGCGCCGCAAATTAGCAGAAATAGCCGGTGATATTATCTGCGCGCGTGAAACTCTAAATCTTAGTGATCAATAAACTATTTTGTAAACGTTCCTTGAGCGGCTATTTATTTCATGCGTTTGGGAAAACAATCGCCAAATAAAACTGCAAGATTCCTATTGAGCACAAAAAAGCCCGCCATGGCATAACGCCAAGGCGGGCTTTTTTGCATTACATTGCCTTAGCTAGCGTTGCTCGACATCGTAAGCTTGTCGAGCAACACACCAACTGAGCTTATTGCACGATCAACCCTTTAGCTTCATTCTTGAGAGCTATCGCCTTTAACAACAATACCCGACGTTGATTTGCAAAAGTAAACCCGCGCATGGCAGCATTTTCATATTCCACAGCCTGTTTCAATTTTTCCAACGCTTTTGGATATGGATTGATAACTGCCTCGGTAAGCACGCGTACCGCATCATTGGTATCAGCCAACGCCAGTCTGATAGCTTCTTTACTGGGTTCGCCACTTAAGCCAATAGCACTTTGATCCAACTGATTAGAACTACGAATATTTTCCAAGGTATTGATAGACCGCAAGAACAACGCTATGGCAATGACCTGGGAAGAATCCAGTTTACCTTGACGATTGACGGCGCTGGATGTGAAAGCACCCGGCGAACTATTAAAAGCATCAGAACTATAAAACGACACGGTTTCTTCTAACGTGGTGACACTGTTGTTGTGGAAAAACGGCGCAGTATCAGCCGCTTCAATCAACGATGGCGTATTGAATCGATTTAACCGGTTGTTGGCTGCGGGACGCAAGCCTACTGGATTTTTGGTAGGAACCAAACTGCCATCGCTGTAGCAAGTTTTATTGAATTGAGGACCGCAATCGGTTTGCTCCAGCTGACCAAAACCGCCATCGTAGGCGATAGTGGGATCGGCTAGATGGTGAAGCTGGTCACGCATACGTTCGACACCAGTATCACGAGTAGGATTGCCGCCAGTTGATGAACTAATCGCCCCGGCATTGGAGTGGCAGCCATTGCAGTTACCGGTAGTACCAAAAAGGACTTGTCCATTAATGACCGGATTTTCTTTGGTGTTAAACAACAATAAGCCTTGTTGTACCAAAGGTGACTTAAAGGTCATGGCCGCCAGATTGATTTCAGAGCTGCGTCCCAATGACAACATATAAGCCTCTAAAGCATCTAATTCATGCTCAGTAGGTAACCTAAAGTCTATGCCTTCATCGCGAGCCAAGGTTTTCGGCAAATGCTGTTTAATAGCACCTTTAGCAAAGTCTCTGAGCGCACCGCCGTCAGGCGCACCATCGCCAGACCAACCGATGGCCTGAGGCGGGGTACCGAATGCAGCATTAAGATCGTTAACATAATTTTCATCCTGAACAAATTCACCCTTTGAAAACGGCAGGCCGGTCAATGGATTGATCCCAGGATTAATCGTTTTCTCGAATTTTAGTGAATTCGCCAAGCCTAATAAATGTGAAGCACTACGCATCACGGGCGGTCTGTCAAAGCCATCGACATTAGCCACGAATAAGCCAAATTGACGGAGCAAATTCGCATTTTCCAACTCAGCCAACTGCGGGTTAGTTTCGGCAACAAATAACGGATCAGTTTTCGGCAATTTAGCAATGTAGTTTGGATCAATGGTGTGATTGTCGTCTGGTCGATGGCAAGTGGAACATGTACGACCATTACCGCCAAAGGTTTCTTTGGTAAACAGTAGTTCACCTTCAGCAATCAACTGCGTAAGTTGTTCGGGCGAAGCCGCTGCCGAACTGGCCACAGCAGCTTGGGCCATTTTCGGCAACAAAAATTCAAATGGTGCAACGGGCTTGCTTGTCTCTGTGCCTGCTGAACCGATGCTTGCAACCGGAAAGAAATGATCGTTATAGTAAATCCGTTGCAGTAAACCCGGCGATCCGAACAACAATCCGCCTGTTGCGGGCGTTTCTCCCGCTTTAGCAACCGCTACAGCATCTAAGGTAAACCCGGCTAATTGCTCGGGATTAAGATTGGCAGTCAGTACGCGTTTGTCGCCTATCGCAGACAGGGCACCGATACGAACTGCGTTATTAGCTGACTTTTCGGCATGGTTGTCCAGTAGCCAAACGTCATAATTATCTTTAGCGGTTAAGCCGTTAACGGCTACCTGCAAATGACCATCAAACAAATTGAGCGCCGCTTGTCCGGTGGCTGTGGTTAGTTCTTTAGATAATGCTTTGGAATGATTTAGGCCAATACGAACGACTTCAGCGCCGCCCCGGCTCTCGTAACTGCTTTTCCAACGGTTATATACTGCACTCAAGGCTTCTGGATCGCCATGTCCCGTAAAAGGCACGTCGGGCTGCGGCGACAGAGTAACAACCAATGCTGTTATCGTTGCCAAAGCCAAAGGTATCGTAACGCGTTTTTTCATGCTGTATTTCATAACTAATCGCTCTAGTTAACTGTTATTAATGCCCTACTTATTCTCTCCAACTTACTGGAGCCGCCGCCAACTGCCATTCACTCAGCCCGGTTTCGCAAAACATCTACCGAATAAAGAACAATCCTATTCTCTATGTGGTTATTAAAAGCAATTAGCGGACCAATTACGTACAAAAACGTCTAGGCCTTTATTTTCCTGCATTTAGCTAAGTAAAATGGCTAAATATATTTCCAGATAACACTTAATTTTTAATTTAACTATGTTATTTAACACATCTGATAATGCTATTTGCCTTAGAAAAATCCCCAGCTTCCTAGTCATCTATTCATTTACAAACGAAGCATTACTTGCTCGCCAAACATGATGCGGCGAACTGACCACATTGATAAAAACACGCTGAGTAATTAAGGCTAAGCATCTCTGCATAGCTGACGTTATTGCTTAATCATTACGAACATTTCATTGGATGTTAGAATGCAAAGATCTAGTAAAACTTAAGCTTTATGGACAGCATCTGTTTTGAATCCCCAGACTGTCTAACATCCTTAAAATCCATCTCAAAGAGGACACTATGCGGAATTTGAAGTTATTACCCGCGCTAATCGCCGCAACACTGGTTATTGCTGTCATTGTATTTGCTGCGTTTCATTTCATTTTTCTCGATCTGTTTGTGGATTTATGGTGGTACCAATCGCTCAAACTTGAGTTCTATTTTTGGCTGCGACTGCTCTATAAATTCTTTTTTTCCGGCATTGTCACTCTGGC
>Ga0208751_100268_pt1 | contig 17044 bp, 12 predicted proteins | sample LakWasMet22_HOW5_2_FD_183868 | JGI IMG/M metagenome (GOLD analysis project Ga0208751, IMG submission 183868) | Freshwater sediment methanotrophic microbial communities from Lake Washington under simulated oxygen tension - Sediment Metagenome... | ecosystem: Environmental > Aquatic > Freshwater >... | reverse complement strand
TTCAGCTTCATCGTGCACGAGCCCAAGGGAATCATCGAGCGGTCCAAGGCGATGTCGCGCCGGGCCAATCTCCGCATGTAGCGCATCATCTCGGTTTCGGAATGGTAGCGCGCGAACACCGGGTGCTGCAGGATAGGATCGGTGCGCAGGAGCGCGTCCGGGATGCATTCGTCGACGCTTTCGTGCAGCCGGTTGATGTCCGGAAACTCGGCCGCCGGCGTGGCGAACACCTGCCAGATCGCCCTGAGCGTCTTTCGGGTCGTCGTCTCATCGAGCGCAATGCCGAGATGGTCCAGATCGATCACGCGCAGATTGATCGTTGCTTCCATCGCCTGCGCGGCGATCCGCTTGGCGCGGTTCGGGACGCGCACGACAAGCGTGTCGAAATAACAACGGCTGACCACGTCGTAGCCCATCAGCGTCAGGCCGGCCGCGAGGATTTGGGCGTAGCGGTGCACGCGCCCTGCGATCATCCTGAGTCCCTCCGCGCCGTGGTACACCGCATAAAAACCCGCGATCACCGCGAGCAGAACCTGCGACGTGCAGATATTGCTGGTCGCCTTGTCGCGCCGGATATGCTGTTCGCGCGTTTGCAGCGCCATGCGCAGGGCGGTGTGGCCGTGGCTGTCCTTCGACACCCCGATCAGTCGTCCCGGCATCGAGCGCTTGTATTCGTCCTGGGTCGCGAAAAAGGCCGCATGCGGGCCGCCGTAGCCCATCGGCACGCCGAAGCGCTGCGCGCTGCCGACCACGATGTCGACGCCGAAGGCGCCGGGCGGTTTCAGCAGCACCAGGCTCAACAAGTCGGCCGCGGCCACGGCCAGAGCGGATTTTTTATGCGCGATTTCGACGATCTCGCCGAGGTCGTGTATCTCGCCCTGCGAGCCCGGATACTGCACGAGCACCGCGAAAAAATCGTGCTGATCGAGACCCTGATAAGGATCGCCGACGATCACTTGATAACCCAGCGAATGCGCGCGGGTCTGCACCACCGCGATCGTTTGCGGATGGCAGTCCCGGTCGACAAAAACGGCCTGCACCGGATTGTGCGACAGCCTGCGCGCCATTGTGATCGCCTCGGCTGCAGCGGTCGCTTCATCGAGCAGCGAGGCGTTCGCGATTTCCATGCCGGTCAAATCGATGATCATCTGCTGAAAGTTCAGCAGTGCTTCGAGCCGGCCCTGGCTGACCTCGGGTTGATACGGCGTATAAGCGGTGTACCAGCCCGGATTTTCGAGCACATTGCGCTTGATCACGGCCGGCATGATCGTATCGTAGTAGCCCATGCCGATCAGCGAGGTGAAGACCTTGTTGCGTTCGCGGATCTTGCGCAGGTGCTTGATCACCGCATTCTCGCTGATCGTTTCGGTCAGTTTCAACGGCTCGGCGTTCAGGATGTCGGCGGGCAGCGCCTTGGCGATGATCTGTTCGAGATCTGTCAGGCCCAGTTCGGCCAGCATCGCCCGGATTTGTTCGGGATTCGGGCCGATATGGCGGCGGATGAAATCGCCGCGCATTTCCAGTTGGTTCAGGTTCGGGCGAGGTTTTGTCATGGCTTAACGACGGTAGCGATGAGGAATGAAAGGCAGAGGGGAGACGGACAGTGCGACCTCTCGCCCCCGGATTTCGGTAAACAGGCGAGTTCCGACCGCTGCATAGGCCTTGTCGAGCCGAGCCAGCGCGACCGGTTTGCCGAGGCTCGGCGCGAAACTGCCGCTGGTGACATGGCCGACGCTTTGGCCTTGAGCATTGGATAAGGCCGCGCCTTCCCGGATCGGCGCCTTGCCTTCGACGATCAGGCCGGCGCGGATCATCTCAGTGCCGTCTCGAAGCTGCGCCAGGATTTTTGGGGCGCCGGGAAAGCGGTCGTGGCCTTTTTTGATGATCCAATTGAGTCCGGCCTCGACCGGCGTGATCGCATCGTTCAGTTCGTGGCCGTACAGGCACAGCCCCGCTTCCAGGCGCAAGGTGTCGCGCGCGCCGAGGCCGACGGGCGCGACGCCGTCCTCCGCCAGCAGCCCGCGGGCCAGGCGCTCCGCATCGGGAATTCCGACCGAAATTTCGAAGCCGTCCTCGCCGGTATAGCCGCTGCGGCTGATGAAGCAGGCGATGCCGTCGAGTTCGGTATCGCAACTTTGCATGAATTTGAGGCTGGAGGCAGTCGCTGAAAACTTTCGGATTACGGCGTCGGCCAGAGGGCCCTGCAACGCAAACAACGCGCGCTCCTGTAAATCCCTGAGGCCAGGCAGATGCAGGCTTAGATAGTCGAAATCCTTGTCCTTGCAGGCCGCGTTCACGATGATGAACAAGCCCGAAGCGGTACGGCCGACGATGATGTCGTCGAGCACGCCGCCGTTGTCCTGCGTCAGTACGGTATATTTCTCGAAGCCGGGCAGGAGGCCCGAAATGTCGCTCGGCGTCAGCCTTTCCAGCGCGCTTGCGGCGTCATCGCTCACGACGCTGAATTGCCCCATGTGCGAGATGTCGAAAAAGCCGGCATGGCTCCGGCAATGCAGGTGTTCCTGGATGATGCCGGTGGCGTAGTGCAGAGGCATCGCGTAACCCGCAAAAGGCGCCATCTTCGCGCCCAGTTCGAGATGTAAAGCGTTTAGCGGCAGGGATTTCAACATCATCAGATACGGTACCGGAATGTTATTGAACGGTCAGTTTATCCGAATTTTTACGGCTTAGGTCGTATTATTTGTCGGCTTAGGCGTTAGGTAAAATTAACTTCGCGAAATTCAGTTACTTCCACGCGCTAACCCATAGCGCAATAAACAAAATCAATTTTACCGTCTTCTCCTCTGAGAAAGCCCGTATGGATGAACCCTTTTGGACGGCGCACCGGCGTTTGACAGCATATCAGCAACCCGCCGCCAAACCCTGCTAAAATGGCTGCGTATCGAAGAAGATATGAGGGAAAAAACATGGCTCTCCAGCATCAAGGCGAAGATTTGCCGATCAGCGAGGAAGACTACCTGCAAGGCGAACTGGCCGGCACGATCAAGCATGAATATATCGACGGCTATATTTACGCAATGGCCGGGGCGAGTAAAAATCACGAGCGCATCACCGGGAATATTTTCGGCGAATTACGCGCGCTGTTACGGAATACGCCTTGCGAACCCTTTGCGTCCGACCTGAAAGTCAAAACCGCGCACGCTTTTTTCTACCCCGACGTGATGGTCGTCTGCGAGGATACCAGCCGCAACGACTATTACGCCGAAACGCCGGTCCTCATCGTCGAGGTGTTGTCGCAATCGACGCGGCGGATGGACGAGACGCTCAAAAGTACCGCTTATCAGGCCATGCCGTTTTTGCGGGAATATGTGCTGATCGAGCAAGACTTTGTCGATGTGGAAGTTTGCCGCCGCAGCGAAGGTTGGGTGTCCGAACATTATTTCCTCGGCGATACCGTTATCTTCGAGTCGGTAGGATTGGCCTTGCCGGTCGAAGAAATTTATTACCGGGTCGAGAACGATGACATGAAGTCTTTCCTCGAAGAAAAAAATGCGCGGCGGTAAATCCAGACTGGGGCATGCGGCATCACGCATGATGAATATCCACGAAAATCACGAACGCAACTATCATCCAGCAAGGAGACACGAATGTCCGAACAACTGCAATATATCCGTTGGTTCAATGAACTGTCGATCGATGATGTGCCTTTGGTCGGCGGCAAGAATGCCTCGCTCGGCGAAATGTACCGCGAACTGACGCCGGAAGGCATCAGGATTCCGAACGGCTTTGCGGTGACCGCGGAAGCCTACCGCTACCTGCTCGATCATGCCAATGCCTGGGATGCTTTGCATGCAGCGCTGGACGATCTCGATCCGGGCAATGTCGCCGATCTGGCCAAACGCGCGCGCCGGGCTCGCGAAATCATCTACGGCGCACCGTTTCCGGCCGATCTCGCGCACGAAATTCTCGCAGCTTATGCGCAGTTGAAAAAGGAATACGGCGACGACTTGAGCGTCGCGGTGCGCAGTTCCGCCACCGCCGAAGACTTGCCGAACGCCAGTTTCGCCGGGCAACAGGATACCTATCTGAACATCAGCGGCGATTTGGCGCTGCTTGATTCCTGCAAACGCTGCATGGCCAGCCTGTTTACCGATCGAGCGATCCATTACCGGGTCGATCAAGGCTTCGATCATTTCAAGCTGGCGCTGTCGGTCGGGGTGATGAAGATGGTCCGCTCCGACCTCTCGGCCAGCGGCGTGATGTTTACGCTCGACACCGATTCGGGCTTCAAGGATGTGGTGTTCATCACCGGCGCCTACGGCCTCGGCGAAAACGTTGTGCAGGGCGCGGTCGATCCGGACGAGTTCTATGTGCACAAGCCGGCTTACGAGTTGGGCTTCCGCAGCGTGCTCAGGCGCTCGCTCGGCGCGAAGAAGATCAAGATGATCTACAGCGACGGCAGCACACGCGAGTCGACGCGCAATATCGCGACCAGCGAGTACGAGCGTAACCAAAGCTGCATCAACGACCAGGACGCGCTGACGCTCGCCGGTTACGCAATCAGTATCGAAAAGCATTACAGCGCCAGGGCCGGCGTGCCGCGGCCGATGGACATCGAATGGGCGAAGGACGGCATTGACGGCCAGCTCTATATCGTGCAGGCGCGGCCGGAAACGGTCGCCTCGCTGCAGACAGGCTCGACGCTCGAACAGTTTGTGTTGAAGGGCTCTGCAGTCCCGCTGGTCACCGGCCATGCGGTCGGCGGCCGGATCGCCCAGGGCAAAGCGCGGATCATCAACAAGGTCGAGCAGTTGTCCGAATTCAAGGCCGGTGACGTGCTGGTCGCGGACATCACCACCCCGGATTGGGAGCCGGTGATGAAGATCGCCTCCGCGATCGTGACCAACCGCGGCGGCCGCACCTGTCATGCGGCGATCGTCGCCCGCGAACTCGGCGTGCCGGCCGTGGTCGGCTGCGAGAATGCGACCACCGTGCTCAAGAGCAATGCGCCGGTGACCGTGTCCTGCGCGGAAGGCGACGTCGGCAAGGTGTATCCAGGGATGCTCGACTTCGAAAAAATCACCACCGACCTGTCCGGTTTGGCGCATCCAAAGACCCACATCATGCTGAACATCGGCAATCCCGAGGCGGCCTTCAAGCACAGCTTTTTGCCGAACGACGGCGTCGGCCTGGCGCGGATGGAATTCATCATCACCGAAACCATCAAGGCGCATCCGATGGCGCTGATTCATCCCGAGAAGGTGCAGGACGAAGCCGAGAAGGCCCAACTGCAAGCGTTGACGCAGCAGTTCGACAGCGGCCGGGACTTTTTCATTCAGCGCCTGGCCGAAGGCGTCGGCACGATCGCGGCGGCGTTTTATCCGAAGCCGGTCGTAGTCCGGATGTCCGACTTCAAGACCAATGAATACGCGACGCTGCTCGGCGGGCGCTGGTTCGAATTCGACGAGGCGAACCCGATGATCGGCTTCCGCGGCGCCTCGCGCTATATCCACCCGGCCTATGCCGAAGGCTTCGCGCTCGAATGCGCGGCGATGAAGCATGTGCGCGAGGTGATGGGGCTGAGCAACGTGATCCTGATGATTCCGTTCTGCCGGCGCGTCGGCGAGGCCGAGAAGGTGCTCGCATACATGGCCGAGTTGGGGCTGAAGCGCGGCGAGAACGGACTTCAAATCTATGTGATGTGCGAGATTCCGAACAACGTGATCCAGATCGACGAATTCGCCAAGCATTTCGACGGCTTCTCGATCGGCTCGAACGACCTGACACAATTGACGCTCGGCGTCGACCGCGATTCCGAAATCGTCGCAAGCGATTTCGACGAGCGCGATCCGGGGGTGAAGGAAATGATCCGCCTCGCGGTCACCGGCGCGCGCCGCAACGGCCGCCACTCGGGGCTATGCGGTCAGGCGCCTTCCGATTACCCGGAAATGGCCGAGTTTCTGGTCGAAGTCGGCATCGATTCGATGAGCCTGAATCCGGATACGGTGCTGCAAACCACGCAGCGGATCCTGGAAACCGAGAAGCGGCTGGGTAAGTAATAATTTCATCATAGACCGACCTGCCAGGTTTTAAAAAACTGGCAGGTCTTTTGCCGGGATGTTATTTATCGCCCTATTCCTGATGGCTTTTTCCTTCTCGCCATCGGCTATTGCGCCATTCGACAAATCAACTTATCATTTAGGATGAGTTGATCGTGTCGCGCGCCCCCGTCGTTTTTTATCGTGCGGCCCGTTTTTGCTCAGTCTTCTGTGTGTTCAGAGGCCGCTAACCGTCGGGATTTGCAAGTCCGGCCCTGTCCGATCGTTTAAAATCATTACTCTACCGGGAAAAATTATGAATCAGCTAAAGCGTCATGTATTGCTTAGTATCGGCTTAACCGCGGCGTTTGCTGTTCAGGCGGAGACTAAGTGGGTCACAGTGGCAAAGTCTGATGGTTCTATCCAGTGTGAAAGCGCCGGCATCAGTCCAAAAACCATGAAAAAAGAGCTGATCGAAGCGAAAATTCCGGCCAAGCATGCGCGTTGCGGTACTAATGGTCTGCTTTATCCGGCGGTCTGCGGCGGCGAAACGGGCCGCCTGAATCTCTTCGATATTCCCGCCAAAAAGCTCGGCGACGCCTCCGACTTAGGTTTTCAGCCGCTTAGCGATTGGCCGGATGCCAGCGAAGCGCCATGCGAGGAAGAGGCTGCATTTGCAGGCAATGCGGCGGAAATCTCTATCAACGGTATCGGGCCCGCGGTGGACGAAGACGCTTACCGCGGGGTGCGTAAGACCATCGGCAAAGCGGTCGCGGACAATGTGATTTCGCGCTTTATCGTTTACGGTTATGGGGTCGAAGGCGGCTTTTCGGGTTGCGTGCAAGAAGGCAGATTCGTCCAGCCCAATGCTTTCAGCGACTTCATCAAAAAACTGCGGGCGATAAACGCCGATCCGAGCACCACGGCTTATTCGGTTACGGCGGTTGAAAAATGTGAGACAAGTTCACCCGAAATCGATGGTGTCGAATAACCTATGACAGACAGTCCGGTTGCGGTTGCTTGGGTACGAGAATCGCAACCGGCTTCGCTCCCGTCCGAAGAAGAGTTGATCCAATACGGTAACAGGTCAGTCCCATAGATAGACCTCCAATTCCTCTCGGTTCGCCAGAATGATTTGCTGCGCATGCGCGGGCCTCTGTAGATCATCGGGGCCGATTCTGATCGCCGAGAGATAATAATTCAGCAAGGCCGCGCGAATGCGCAACTTCAATTCGCCGCTTTCCATCGCATAATCAAATTCTATCGCCGCCCGCTGTGACTCGGTCAGGCCCGGATGCGGCGCAATCACGGCCTGGACATAAGTATTCCAGATCCGGTCTTCGTCCCGGTCTTTCATCGCCCCGCCGATAGTCTCGGCGCTGACAATGCGGGACAGCACGAAATCGCGAAATTGCCCGTGGCTTTGGCTGAAAGCCCGCACATGCCAGCGCAAACCGTCAAACACCAGGGTATGCGGACTCAAAAAATAGTCCTGGGGCAGGTGATTGCTCATCGACTGATAGCGAACCTGAATCTCCTTGCGTTGCACAATCGCCTGATTGACCGTCTGCAAGATCGTGCGGTCGATTTTTCTAAAGACCGGTTCGAGCACTTCAACCGCCGGCAGATTCTGGATCAACGGCACGATGAAGCCGTTATCCTGGCTTTGATTGGATTTCAGTACCTGCAAGAATTCGGCGGCCGTGCCGGTCATAAAAGCCGGTGTGAACGCTTCCGTGATGACATAGCGCTTCTTGTGCTTGTCATAGCGGATGTTACTGGGGCATAAGCGCTGATAAGTCGTCAAATCTTTAGACGCCTGCACCCGGCTGATGCCGAAGTTACCCATCAGCGCGGCCGTCGATACCTCGCCGCTCCAGAACACCGTCGCTTCGAGCAGGGTTAATCGTTGCTGTTGTTCACGCTTTAAATTCTGTTGTGTCGGCATAGTAAAGGTGTTAATTTATATGTAAATATTATTTTCATATAAACTTAGTTTTCTGTTAAGCAATAGATTACCACCAATCGTGCGCCTAAGGAATGAAAGAATACATGCTCGCGGTTTTGCGGAATGCCGCAAATGAACCCGATGGAGTATTTTTATCCATCACTGATCAGCAATGAGGGCAAAAAACACAAATGCTAAATCAGTCTGAGAACTTTAGCGTAGGGTGGATAAGCGCAGCGCATCCACCTTTTGATGCTTCATGAGTGGATGCGCTGCGCTTGTTCACCCTGCAAACTGAAACAATAGGATTCACGGCAATGACAGTATTGGGTAATAGAGATGGATTACAGTGACTTTTTCAACAAGGCGACTGAAATCGGAGCGCCGTATCCTTACCAGCAGCGCTTGGGTACTCAGCCTTGGCCTGATTTTCTGGAAATTCCGACCGGCCTGGGTAAAACGGCGGCAGTCGTGTTGGCTTGGCTTTACAAACGGATCATAAAGCACGACCCGGATACGCCGCGGCGTTTGGTCTATTGCTTGCCGATGCGGGTTTTGGCGGAGCAAACCGAAGCCAACATTCGTCATTGGCTGCGCAGGTTAGGCGGAGATGCTGCGGCTATTTCCGTTCATCTGCTGATGGGTGGCGAGGAGGATTTGCAATCCTGGACCTTGCAACCCGATCGAAACGCTATTTTGATCGGCACGCAGGACATGCTGTTGTCGCGCGCGTTGATGCGCGGCTACGGGATGAGCCGATACCAATGGCCGGTGCATTTTGCTTTGCTGCACAACGATGCGCTGTGGGTTTTCGACGAAGTGCAATTGATGGGCGCCGGCCTTCGCACTTCGGCGCAATTGGAAGCGTTCCGCCGTGAGTTTAACGTCCACGGCGGCGCCCGCAGTTTGTGGTTGTCCGCCACGTTAAATACCGACTGGCTCAAAACCGTCGATTTTGCATCGCATCTCGACAACGCTACCGTGTTGAAGATCGACGAAGACGATCAGAATTTGGCGGGCCAGCGCCTTTCCGCTTCAAAAACGCTTCAGACCGGAAGCGCGGTGCTCAAAGCGGAAAGCAAAAAAGGCAGCGGTGAAAAATACTTGGCCGATTTGGCAACGCAAATTTTGTCCGCGCACGAAGCGGCTACGAATACGATGGTAATTCTCAACCGCGTCGAGCGGTCGCAGAACTTACTGAAACTGCTGAAAAAACGCAAGCCGGATGCGGAATTGCTGCTGGTCCATGCCCGTTTTCGCGCCAATGAACGCAAAGCGCTGAATCAGGCGATCCAGCAGACGGCACCGCCGTCCGGCCGCATCCTCGTGGCGACTCAGGCGATCGAAGCCGGCGTCGACATCTCCGCGAAAAACCTATTCACCGAATTGGCGCCGTGGTCGTCGCTGGTGCAGCGCTTCGGCCGTTGCAACCGCTATGGCGAATATGCGGAGGCGAACATTTATTGGCTGGAAATCGAGGATGAAGCGTCCGCGCTGCCTTACGACTATGCGGACATGGAGCAAGCGCGCGCGACTTTGCAAACACTGACCAACGCAGGGTTGAGCGCGTTGCCGAAAACGACCGGAAAGCAGCCGACAACGGATGTTTTGCGGCGCAAGGACTTTCTCGATTTGTTCAACACCGACTCCGACTTGACCGGCTTCGATACTGACATTTCCGGTTATATCCGCGACAGCGGCCCCCCGCCTCTGTTTGTCTTTTGGCGGGATTTCGACGGCAATCGTCCCGAACAAGCGCAGCCGGACCGGGCCGAGCTTTGCCCGGTATCGATCAGCCAAATCAAAAGCCACTTGAAAAACAAAGCCATCTCCGCGTTCGTTTGGGATTCCGTGGCCGGATCATGGAAAAGTGTCGGCCAAAACAACGTCTATCCCGGTCAAACGCTGTTGCTGCGCGCACAGGACGGCGGTTACGACAATACATTGGGTTTTGTTGCGGCACACAAACAGATTGTGGAAGTGCTCGCGCATCGTGAAGCCAGCAATCAGGTTTACCAGAAAGATCCGGATAGCATAAAAACGATTCCGATTCTATTGGAAGACCATCTTTGCCATGTTGCGGCGGCCGTCAAACAATTGCTCCTCGTGTTGCAACTGCCGCAAGACAAGGCCGAAGCGATTGTGACGGCCGCATTTTGGCACGATGTCGGCAAGGCGCATGCAATTTTTCAGGAGACGCTGAAAAGCGTTTGGAGCGAAGACGCCCCGCAACGGCTGCGGCTTTGGGCCAAATCGGCGGCGACCGCCAGACACAAACGCCGTTATTTTCGCCACGAGTTGGCTTCCATGCTGGCCTGGCTGGCTCACGGCGAAAGATCGCCTACCCACGACCTGATTGCCTATTTGATTGTTGCCCATCACGGCAAGGTGCGCATGAATCTTCGCGCGATGCCGGACGAACCGGAAGCGCCAGACGGTAAACGCTATGCGCGCGGCATCCACGAGGGCGATAAATTACCGCCGGTGAACATCGACGGCACTATCCTGCCGGAGACCACTTTACGACTGGACGTGATGGAATTGGGCGTCGGCGAGATGGGACCGTCCTGGACGCACCGCACGCAAAAACTGCTGGCCGAACACGGGCCGTTTTTGTTGGCCTGGTATGAAACCTTGGTGCGTATCGCCGACTGGTGCGCTTCGGAGCAAGAACAAAAAACGGGGAATGAACATAATGGAGAATGACATTTGTTTGAACGGCTGCGCTCCAGTCCCGCTGGCGCATTACCTGAAAGCACTGGGCATTTTGCGTCTGGTTGCCGAACAAAAGGACCCGGATGCGGCGGGTTATTGGGAAAACGAGCGCTTTGTTTTGAGAACCACGATGGATAAGGATGATCTACTGCGGTTTTTTCTCGAAGATTATCAGCCTACACCGATTGTTGCGCCCTGGAACGGCGGCAGCGGTTTTTTCTATCAGGAAGGTAAAACGAAGGAAAAAGACCCGCTGACCGGTAAAAAACTGAAAACCGGCGTTCGCAACCAGCCAACCGAAGCGACCCGTACTATCGATGCGATGGCGAACTGTGCGGCGCAGCGTTTTTCAACTTATCGCCAAATGATAGAACTGTCCAGGCAGGCACTTGAACAATGCGGATTTCAGGAAGCGCCAAAAAATGAAGGCAAAAGCCGATTGCTGCAAATCATTAGAAATTCGTTTCCCGACAATTTTCTTATCTGGATGGATGCGGCGCTGTTGATCAGCCAGGATAAAACGTTTTTTCCACCGTTGTTGGGAACCGGTGGCAATGACGGCAATCTGGACTTTACCAACAATTTTATGCAGCGTCTTCGGCAATTGTTTGACCTCGATAAAGGAACCACCGATGCGGGTGCCGGACAATGGCTTGACGGAGCTGTGTTTGCCAAAGCAACAGTGCAGTTGACGACAAATGCGGCAATCGGACAGTTTTTTCCCGGCGGCGCGGGAGGACCGAACGGCACGGTGGGTTTCGAGTCCAGTTCGCTGTTTAATGCCTGGGACTTTATTTTCATGGTCGAAGGGGCTTTGCTTTTTGCCGCCGCCACTACGCGCAGGCTCCAACAGGATCGGAGCGGCGCATTGAGCTATCCGTTTACGGTACACAACACCGGCGGCGGTTCAGGAGCCAGCAGCCAAACCGATGAAGCGAATGCGCGCGCCGAAATCTGGCTTCCGCTGTGGCGCAACGCCGCAACGTTGGCGGAATTGAAAATTCTGTTCCAGGAAGGCCGCGCCACGCTCGGCCGTCGCCCAGCCAAAGACGGGCTGGATTTTGCCCGCGCCGTTGCCGGTTTGGGCGTTGATCGCGGCATCAGCGAATTTCAACGCTACGGCTTTGTGATGCGTTCCGGCAAAGCCTATCTTGCGACTCCGTTCGGCCGTCTCAAAACGCAGCGCAATCCTGCCGCCGATTTGATTCATGATCTCGACAAAACTCGTTTCCTCGAAAATTTGCGCGGTTTTGCCCGAAAAAACGAAGCACCCGGCCGTCTCGTATCGTTGACCCGGCAATTGGAAAGCAAGCTGTTCGAGCTTGCACAAAAGGGCTCTCCAAAAACTGTCCAGGATGTTTTGATCCTGCTGGGACAGCTTCAACGAGCGCTGAGCTTGAGTGGAAAGGGCAGGGAAGCCGTCAAAGCGCCGATTTGCGTGCTCAAGCCCGATTGGGTGCTGAAAGCCGATGATGGTTCGGCGGAGTTTCGGCTGGCTTGCGCCTTGGCAAATATTGAAGCGAAAAACTTGCCGATGCGCCTGCACTTTGCGGCGACGAGCGTAGACAAGGTTGGCAAATGGAGTTGGGATACCGAGTCGCGGCTGGCCGTGTGGGGGGAAGGCCCATTCGAGCGCAACATGGTGGCCTTGCTGCGGTCGCGGATGTTGGCGGCGGAACGCTTGCAGAGCAAGGACAAGCCCTTTGCTTTTCACTTCGGCGTGGACAGCATGGACATTGCCGACTTTCTTTCGACAAAAACGGATGACCGGCGCATCGGTGATTTGGCGCAAGGTTTAGCCCTGGTCAACGATTTTCCGCGTCATCTGGGCGAAAGAGCGAACCATCGGGAAGCAAGCGTGTTGCCTGCCACGTATGCTGTCTTGAAGCCGTTTTTCGTCGAAGACCACGTGCTGCGCAAGATCGGTTTTTTACCGGAGGACGCCAAATTGCCTCAACCGCCGGAATTACTCGCCTGGCTTGCCGCCGGACATACCGGCCGCGCTGTGAAACTGGGTTGGTCCAAGCTGCGTCAAGCGGGCATACCGTTGCCGGCCTTCCCCAATAGTCCGCCTTCCGTGATTGGCATCGATGGCGAGCGTCTGTTGGCGGCATTGGCAATCCCAATCGCCTTTGCCGACATCGCGCAATTGCTGCGGCGTATTACGAAGGAATGAAGAGATTTTCTGTAGGGTGGATAAGCGTAGCGCATCCACCGTAGCCATCATGGTGGATGCGCTACGCTTATCCACCCTACGGTTTTAAAGACAACCCAATTTATCAATAAGGACTTAAAACATGAGCATAGATTTTTCCGCATTACAAAGCGCCCCGCGTTTATTGATCGAAGCCGATTTGCAACCGTTGCAAGGCGCACGTTTCCAGCCGACGGGCTTTCCGGATTTGGGCGCAGCCGTCTATGATGGGCCCAACGGCAACCGCTTGCTCTTGGTTGAATCCGCGCAAAGCATGGCCAATCGACTTGAAACCGTCTGCTGGAATAGTGTTGCCGACGATTGGGTCGAACCGTTGAAAAATCTGCCTTTGGTCAAAGTCGTCGATAAGCAGGGCAAGCCGTTGACCAATACCGTCCTGGAAGCGCATCGGCTCAACTCGCCGTATATCCTGGAAGGCAAAGACACGTCGGTTTTCGACATGCTGAAAAAGGAACTGGCGGACATGGACGAAGGCGCGGTCGATATTCGGAAACTCGCGGCGGTCGTGTTGAAGTATGACTGCAATGCTTTGTTGCACGGTATCTTTTTGGCAAAAAGCCAATTGGCGGGCGGACGTTTGCGTTTGCCGCGCGTTTTATCGGCGTTTATCGAAGCCGAAGATGTCAACTTGGCGCAAAGCGGCGGCGTAAAAAACGATCACGTCAATCCATCCGGCGATACCGCCAAAGGTTTCGGTAACGTTCCTTATTCCCGCGACGACTACACCGCTCCCAAGATCACCGCCTATTTCAATATCGATCTGGCGCAAATTCGTGGTTTTGGCTTGGGACAGAACGTCGAGCAACTACTAATCAGTCTGGCGCTCTATAAAATTCGTCGTTTTCTTGACGAAGGATTACGACTGAGAACGGCTTGCGATCTGGAGGTCCGGCAATTGACGTTGACCCGCCCGAAATCCTGGATGCTTCCCGAATGTGCCGATTTAGAATCGGCCTTGCCCGGTTTGATAGAGAAAACCGGGCAAGAGAACCGTTTTGCCGAGCCGCGCGTGACCGTGGTGCGTTGGGAGAAAGGCGCGGAGAAAAAGAAAAAAGCCGAAGACGGTTCGGAAGCCGAGGAATAAACCATGTTGACACTGTCGCTTACCTTTCCAGGCGGGCGTTATCACGCCACGCCGTGGGGCCGGCATGTCAACGAGGCCGACGTTGCCTGGCCGCCCGATAGTTGGCGGATTTGCCGCGCGCTGGTTGCGGTCTGGCATCGAAAGCTCGATCCGCAACGCTACCCGCAAGAGCATCTGGGACGGTTATTGTCGGCGCTTGCCGGCGAAGCGCCGCATTACCGGTTGCCCGCCGCAGTCCATGCCCATACCCGGCACTATATGCCTGTCAGACAAAAAAGCACGTTGATCTTCGACGCCTTCGCGAGAATCGATGCCGATCAAGAAGTGATCGTTTGCTGGCCGAATCTGGTATTGGATGAGGCGCAAACCGAATTGCTCGATGTTTTGCTCGAAGCGCTGGGTTATCTGGGACGCGCGGAATCATGGGTCGAGGCCAAACGTCTATCCGATTGGAACGGTGAGTTGAATTGTTGTCCGGGCGAATCCACCGTCGATACCGAAACTGGTGAAATGGTGGGCGAGCCGGTATTTCTCTATTGCCCGTTGTCTCAGGAGAGCTATGCGTCTTTTCGCGAGCATTTTTTGCAGGGACTCGCGGCACGAGAGATCAAAAGCAAGGAGCGCAAGCCGATCGAAAACACATTGCCTGAAAACTGGCTGAATGCGTTGGGTTTGGATACCGCCGATTTACAAGCCGCCGGCTGGAGCGCGCCGCCCGCCGCGCAAAAACGGCTGTATCAGCGCCCGATCGAGGCATTGCGTGCGAATGCCGCAAGCCGTCCGCGCTCACGCTTGATTTTACCGGCCGATACCGTGCGCTACGCCGTCTACGGCAAGCCCTTGCCGCGCATCGAAGATGCGGTCAGGTTTGGCGAATGTTTGCGTCAGGCGGCAATGGGTAGGGCCAAGCGTTTACTTGGTGAGGATGCCATCCCTTCTTTATTGTCCGGCCACGGACTGCCTGTTGATAACTGTCATAAACACGCCTTTTTCATTCCAGAATCGAATGCCTCAGGCCGAATCGATCATGCGATCATTCATATACCCGATGGTTTTGGTGTGGACATTCGCCGAGTTCTGGAAAGCTTGGACAAGATCAAAAACCGCGACGGACAGGAATGGCGGTTGTTGCTGGAGCACATTGGCGAAAAGTCCGAATTCGGTGGGAAAGTGCCGTTGTTGCGACAAGCGGCAGTTTGGCAATCGGTTACGCCCTACTTGCATCCTTGGCACCGCAAGAAAAATTTCGATGTGGAAGCGCAAATTCGCAGGGAATGCCGGGAACGCGGGTTGCCTGCATTGGACTGGCTGCAACCGATTGATGAGGTATCGGTGGAAGGCCGCAACTTATGTCCGATTGACTTTCACCGCTTCCGGCGCAAACGCGGATTGATTCAGCCTGATACTCATGGATCATTATGGCAACTGAGATTCAGCGAGTCGATACCCGGCATTTTGGCATTGGGATTTGGAAATCATTTTGGATTAGGCTTGTTTAGGCCGTTAGAATAATAGTTAATTTCGTAGGGCAGATAAGGGGAAGTTTGTAGGGTGGATAAGCGCAGCGCATCCACCGTACTGAGCCTTCTTGGTGGATGCGCTGCGCTTATCCACCCTACGCTACGCTATCCGTAAGCAGGAGTCCATGAGCAATTATCGACGCGTCTTCATTCCCGGCGGCGTTTATTTCTTCACCGTCGTAACCTATCTGCGGCGGCCCATTTTCTCCGCGCCGGAAAACGTCGATGTGTTGCGCGAGGCGTTTAATCACGTCATGGCAAGCCGTCCGTTTATGATCGACGGCATCGTCGTGCTGCCCGATCATCTGCACTGTATTTGGCGCTTGCCCGAAGCCGATGCGGATTTTTCGGGACGTTGGCGGGAAATCAAAAAATACGTTTCGAAGCGAATCGGTACGAAAAGAAAAACACGCAATGCGATGGACGTGTGGCAGCCGCGGTTTTGGGATCATGTGCTGCGCGATGAGGAAGATTGGCGAATGCACATGGATTACATCCATTACAATCCGGTCAAGCACGGCTTGGCTGCCTCGCCCGCAGACTGGCCATATTCGTCGTTTCATAAAGCAGTAGCCAGGGGATGGTATCCGGAAAACTGGGAGGTAACAGGAGAGCCCGAATCGATAAGTGGCATAGATTTGGAATGAAGCTATGCTGTAGGGTGGATAAGCGCAGCGCATCCACCTTTTAGGCCCCTATGGTGGATGCGCTGCGCTTATCCACCCTACTTTTGCGATTGAAAAAAGGCGATGTCCGACGAAGCCAATCCCATCCAGCTCGAACTCCCGATGCCGTTCCCGGAACTCGGCGGCGACCTGCCGCTGCTGCCGGCACGGATGGTCAACGAGTATCAGTATTGTCCGCGGCTGGCGTATCTGGAATGGGTGCAGGGCGAGTGGGCGGCGTCTGCCGATACCGTCGAAGGCAAACATACGCACCGGCGCGTGGATAGGCCGGAAAGGGATTTTCCCGAGGCGGGCGGGATCGAGCAACGGGACGTGCTGCATGGCCGCTCGATCACGCTGTCGTCGAACCGGTTGGGGCTGATTGCCAAACTGGACTTGATCGAAGCCGAAGACGGCAAGATAACGCCGGTCGACTACAAGCGCGGCAGCCGTCCGCACATCGCCAAGAACGCTTACGATCCGGAGCGCGTACAGCTTTGCGTGCAGGGTCTGATACTGAAGGAACACGGCTATGTTTGCGAGGCAGGCGAACTGTATTTTGCCGAAAGCCGCGAACGGGTGCGGGTCGAATTTGATCAGGACTTGCAGGATTTGACGCTGAATGCGGTGAATGGCTTGCGCTTGATTGCTGCCGGCGGACACATTCCGCAGCCGTTGGCCGACAGCCCCAAATGCCCGCGCTGTTCGCTGGTCGGCATCTGTCTGCCTGATGAAGTCAATTTTCTGCAAGGCGGCGAGATCGAGCCGCGTCCTTGTATCTTAACAGCGGTTATGATTAGCTACCATAACCTGAGGCAGAATGAGTTTGTGCGCGTCCCTAGGGTTAACCTTGTGTCAAAGAGAAAACCTTCTGTCTCGCTGCTGATGCCAATCTGAA
>Ga0208751_100267_pt1 | contig 17048 bp, 16 predicted proteins | sample LakWasMet22_HOW5_2_FD_183868 | JGI IMG/M metagenome (GOLD analysis project Ga0208751, IMG submission 183868) | Freshwater sediment methanotrophic microbial communities from Lake Washington under simulated oxygen tension - Sediment Metagenome... | ecosystem: Environmental > Aquatic > Freshwater >... | reverse complement strand
GGGTCTGTCGGAAGACGAGCTGGAACTGTTCGATCTGCTGAAGAAAGACAGGATGACGCCGGAGGAAACGCAGAACGTCAGGCTTGCGGCAAAGTCGTTATTGCATCGTTTGTTGGAAGAGCAACCCAAGGTGCTGGTACAGGATTGGTATAAGGATACGCAGACTCAAAAGCAGGTGCGCTCTGCCGTCGAGAAGGTGTTGGACACTAATCTGCCGGAAAGCTACGACCGCGTGTTATTCCGGGAGAAGTGCGACAACGTGTTCTACCTGATGCTCGACTATGCTAGCCAGGGTAGGAAGTGGGCGGCTTAGTTAAGGATATTTTTGTAAGGCTGATGAGCCCGTGAAGCCTTTCGAAATCTCGCATCCGGCTATCGATGTGATTCCGGGTTTATGTTCGCTTATGTCCGGGAAGCCAAGATAAAGGCAAAGTTTGACAGTTTGAAAAATAAAATGGATGCTGAAAAGCCCTGCGTGTTGTACATTTTGGGTGCAATCTTTGTTGGCTTTGAGGGCATCCTCTTATACGTTGAACAAGTTGATTCCGTTCATGGTCCGACAGGCTCACCACGAACGGAATCAACTTGTTCAGAGCTTAAATTCGAGTGGGTAGAGACTTGGATGAGCCATTTTCTCCGTTCGTCCTGAGCTTGTCGAAGGATGAACGGAGAAAATGGCGGCCGCTAATGCAAAATAATTGGGGTGAAAAATGTTTTGGGTTTATATCCTTCGTTGTGCTGATGGCAGCTACTACACGGGACATACTGACGACCTCGAAAGACGAATGGCTCAATATAAAGCTGGCGAATGTTCTGGATATACAGCAACAAGACTTCCGGTAGAGTTTGTTTGGTCGCAGGAAACTGCTACCCGAGAGGAAGCGTTGTCGGCGGAGAGACAAATCAAAGGCTGGAGCCGCTTAAAAAAAGAGGCCATGATACGCGGCGATTGGGCGGAGGTTTCTCGCTTGGCTAAAAGTAAATCCGTTCATCCTTCGACAGGCTCAGGACGAACGGATTTACTTTTACCTGGCGTTCCTGAGTGAGATCGAAAGGATTCTTCTTAAAACATTCAACTGCTTGCTCAAGGTGGGACGAATACTTCACCGAGGCCGCAAAAGTTGTGCCTGTATAGCGGCCATCGACCAATAACACAGTCACTTTTAGTTCCGCAGAATGTTCCGAACGAAGGACGGCACATCATTTACCATTTAAGGGCTGATACTGTTGGGTTACGCCGGTTGGACTTACCGACAAAGCCCTTCTGCCCGCATTGCCTCTTTCACCGATGGTCTGGCCGCTACTTGTGTGATGTAATCCTGGAGTCTTGACCATTTCTTTAGATCGACTTTAAGCAAGGAGCTCCAATTAAGTACGGTAAAGAGATAGGCGTCGGCGACGGTGAACTGGTCGCCCGTAAGATAAAGCTTTCCGTTGAGCTGTTCTGCCAGATAGTCGAACCGCCGGCCGAGCAGTTCCAACTGATTTTCCCGCCATTCTGCCGGGATTTTGGAGTTGAATAGTGAACCGAACGGCTTGTGGATCTCCGAAGACACGAAGTTCAACCACTCCATTAAACGATAGCGCTCCTTCGTCCCCAGTTTAGGTGCTAACCCGGACTCAGGTTTTTGATCAGCGAGATACTGAAGTACGACGGCCACTTCCGTCAGGACTTCCCCATCATCGAGCCTAAGTGCAGGCACATAGCCCTTGGGATTGATGTTCATGTAGTTCTCTCCGCTCTCGGTCTGCTTTCTGGTCAGATCAACCTTTTCCAAATCGAAACGGTAGGCTGCTTCACGCAACACAATATGCGGAGCCATCGAGCAGGCACCCGGTGCAAAATAAAGTTTCATTACACATCTCCTCTTGTTAGAAATAATCTTATTACGCTATAAGGCTCATCGGCGATAAAATTTTGATTACCGATCACTCGCACAGGTTCAGTTATGTCTCTGACTCTTTACTACTTCCATGACCCCATGTGCAGTTGGTGTTGGGCATTCAGGCCTCGCTGGCAAGAAATCGTTGAGGGCCTTCCTGATCTTGTGCGCAGTCAACGCGTTCTGGGAGGCCTTGCTCCGGACACGGAGCAAGCGATGCCAACAGACATGCAGGCCAAGCTGAAGGGTATCTGGCAAAAAATCCAACAAACGGTTCCCGGTACGCCGTTCAATTTTGAATTTTGGGAAAGATGCGTTCCTCGACGGTCAACTTATGCGGCCTGTCGTGCCGTTATCGCCGCAAGGCGACAAAATCCCGGATACGAAGAGAACATGATCCTGGCGATCCAACAGGCATACTATCTGGAGGCAAGAAATCCTGCCGATAGGAACACGCTGATTGAATTGGCCAATGAAATCGGTTTGGATAGAGCACTCTTTTCAGCGGATATGGAAAGTCCAGCCGTCCATGAGGAGTTGTTAAAAGAGATTGAATTCACGCACAGACTGGAAGTAAAAGGTTTTCCAACACTATTATTGGAAAAAGAGGGGGTGTTTACCGGCATCCAACATGAATACAATGATGTCAAGACTGTACTTCATCAAATCAAGTGCCTAAGTTAGTCAATTAGCATCAATAATTTTTTTAGTTCAGTGTTATCTCAAAGTGATATAGGGGTACCGGCAAATGCTATTCCTTTTGCGGGTATTGAATACGTGATCCTACGTACGTGCTCGCACGTATTTCATCTCGCGCTGATATCCGCTTTAATGTGCCCCAAAAAGAAGCTGGCTGATCGTTAAGATCGAATGCACTTCTTAACATGGAGAGGAAAATAGACGATTTTTAACCAAACCACTATAAACGGACTCGCCTTCACCAAGAGCCATTCGCAAGTGCAGATCTTAGCGATCTGAATCCGATAAAATAAAAATAAACAACTTCCACCGCGGTAAGGTGGATCATTAAGTCTTGAGAGAACTCGATAAAATAAAAATAACCAACTTCCACCTCTGTAAGATGGATCATAAAGTCTCGAGAGAACTTGATGCCTTAACAAAGCCGGGACCCCCGGCTTTTTTTTATCCCTGTGCAAACGCCACCGAGATCACGATAGAGTCAAATACGGAAAGATAAAAAGTTCTTAGGATTCTTCCAATCCAGCTTGACAGACTTAATGCGACAGAACCGCCAAATTACCCAGATAGTCGTTTTTCCTGGCCAGATAGTCATCGACAAATGCCTGCATCGGCTCAGATTCATAACCATTCTGTACGCTGATCGCTAGTTTTTTAAAGCCAGTGCCAACCACATTTTTGCCTGTCTTGATCTGAAAGTGTAAATAAGCCGAAGCGCGTTTGCCATTGACTTCCATCTTCGGCTCCAGCATTTCCACGGACGCTTGCCGAAAATCAAGATGATCAAATGACAGGGTCATGCTTTCGTAAATCACCAGCGGCCGATTGAGGTTGAACATAACGTTTTCCTTAGCTAATACTGGAACCAGTACATAGGGAAAATTTTGTCCTGAGAAAGCCACATAATCGCGAGTAAAGCTTTCAATCAATGCTGAATCCCGACTAATGCTTCCCGAACGTTCGATCTGCAAATAGGTTTTACCCTAAGAACTTCTATCATCCGGCTCTACCGGTTCCTTCAGCCTAGACCGCTGCAAAGCACTGGTCGACGGTGTATTTGCCATCGTCGTCACGCTGTTGGTTTGGGCATCGACGTCCCTGCCGATCACCGCTTTTCCGAACAAGGGCTTATTGCGTTTCTGGGGCGTATTGGCTTTGATCTGCTTATCTACGCGGTCAGTTTCTGGCTTGCAGGCACGTATTGGGTCCAACACGCTGCAATCATGCATTTTTTTCGGAACGGAAGCCGAACACTGGTTTGGCTCAACCTTTTTTTTCTGTTCCCTGTCACACTGCTACCGTTCATCACGGAGCTCAAAGGCGCCTATCGCGACGAGCCATTGGTTACGCTGCTATTTGGCGGTGTACAAATTGTCATTGGGCTTGCTCTGATCGCTATCTGGAGATATGCGGTTTTGCATCCCCACCTGCTCGCCCACAAGATCGAAGAAGACACCCGACGACTGGTAACACGACGAATGATTGTAAGCCCAATTATTATCAGCTTGATAGCCATCCCCGTTTCATTCCTGAGTTTGCATCTCAGTACGATAATCTTCCTGAGCATTCCGTTGTATTACCTGTCCCATCCTGGGCTCGACCGACATTGGTCCGATTCCGAAATGAATGAAGAATGACCGGTGACTCAGTGCGGCGGGTTTTGTTACTGGAGACAAGCAAAGGCGGTATCGCTTACTGCCTTCTGATTGGCCAGCCCCCAAGTGCGAAAAGCAATGCCAGCATCAAACACAGAGCAAGACTCAATGTTTCAGACACGAACGATAACCCGAAGATTGCGAAATAGAGAAGGGGGCCAAACCGATACTGCTTAGTAATTTGCGCGGCCTCGTCTTTTTTTACGCGGGTTGAATTTGTTGACAGTAGTCTTTTCGAGGCATATCGCCATAGCATGTCGAAGGTGAGTGAAATGGCCAGGAATGTTCCTGTATACAAGTTTGCGGCCACCTTTGCGTCGGGATGGAGCGAATACTCTGCTATGAGCGCTGTTGGGAAGGGTACGAATGCGACAAAGAGCAGCAAGAGACCATTACAGTAAAGGAAAGGATGGTCAATTCTTCTGATCAACCCGAAGATCCAGTGGTGGTGTACCCAGATGACAAGGATTGTGAAGAAGCTGGTCAAGAACGCCAAATAGCTGGGCCAAAGCGCGGCTAAGGATTGCGCCAACCCCTTTGCTGCAACCAGCTCATGGCTCGGTATCTTGATTTCGATCACAAGCAGCGTCATGGCTATAGCGAAGACGTGATCACTAAACCCTTCTATGCGTCCTGTCTCTTTTTCTTCGTGCCTTTGCATGATGTTTTTTGCCTTGGTAACAAGCCGGAGATATAGTTATACAGTAATCTGGATGTTCTACCCTTTTAGACAGTTATAAAGTTTCCATTGATTGACCGACTGACTGTTCATGGCCGTCTTATTTGTGGAAAATGCGGCAGAACTTATGCTCTCTACGTTGATGCGAGGACATTTGAAAGCATAATAAGCATAATATGAAGCTTTCTAGGCTGCGTCGTGTCTAATCTTACGAAAAATATGACATTGATCGTTGGTAAACGTCTATCTGCGATAACTTGAGAGTTTGACATCGAAAGGCTTGGAGCCATAAAAAACCAAGCTATCGCTAAATAGGTCGTTTTTCGTTGGAGAACTTAAAATGTCTACAAAAGTTAAAGCGGCCTTGAAATCGCCGATATACACCTGCCCGATGCATCCGGAAATCCGTCAGTTGCAGCCTGGCAGTTGCCCCAAATGCGGAATGGCCTTGGAACAAATGGTCGAGCCGATCGCTGTATCTCGAACCCAATACGTCTGCCCCATGCACCCTGAGGTTGTGCGCGATGAACCGGGGAACTGCCCGGTTTGTGGTATGGCCCTGGAACCGCGAACAGCCGAAGTTGAAACCGAAGACCGCGAGCTAAAGGCCATGTTGCTGCGTTTTTGGGTTAGCGCTGCATTATCTTTGCCATTGTTCATTCTGGCCATGGGCCATGATCTTTATCCGGCCGCCATGCCCGGTTTTCTGGATGCACGAAGGCTGCAATGGCTTCAATTAGCGCTTGCCACGCCCGTGGTGCTCTGGGGAGGCTGGCCGTTCTTTGTGCGTGGATGGGCTTCCTTAATTCATCGCAGCCTCAACATGTTTACGCTGATTGCCTTGGGGATCGGCGTTGCCTGGCTCTATAGTCTGGCGGCTACCGTCTGGCCCGGTCTATTTCCAGACAGCTTGCGTAGCATGGCAGGCATGGTGCCGGTTTATTTCGAGGCGGCTGCCGTCATCACGACCTTGGTGCTGTTAGGGCAGGTTTTGGAGCTGCGGGCGCGTAGCCGCACGGGTGCCGCGATCAAAATGCTGCTGGGACTCGCGCCGAAGACGGCGCGCCGTGTGCTGGAAGACGGTAGTGAACGCGATGTGCCTTTGGAGCAGGTACTACCAGGCCAAGTGCTACGGGTGCGTCCCGGCGAGAAAGTTCCGGTGGACGGCACTGTTCTTGAAGGCGTCAGCGCCGTCGATGAGTCCATGGTGACGGGTGAGTCGATTCCCGTAGAAAAAAGGGCTGGCGATCAGTTGATTGGTGCCACGGTGAACGGCACCGGCAGCCTGTTGTTGCGCGCCGAAAAGGTGGGGTCCGATACCCTGTTGGCGCAAATCATCCATAGGGTCGGCGAGGCGCAACGCAGCCGCGCGCCTATTCAGAAACTGGCCGACACCGTCTCGGGCTATTTCGTGCCAGCGGTGGTGGCTATCGCCATCCTCACGTTGATTGTCTGGTCCCTCTGGGGGCCGGAGCCGCGCCTGTCCCACGGCATTGTCAACGCCGTGGCCGTGCTCATTATCGCCTGTCCCTGTGCATTGGGTCTCGCGACGCCCATGTCCATCATGGTGGGCACCGGACAAGGCGCTCTGGCGGGCGTCCTGATCAAGAATGCCGAGGCACTGGAAGTCCTGGAAAAAATCGATACGCTGGTGGTGGACAAAACGGGCACCCTGACCGAAGGCAAGCCACAGCTGGTCTCCGTGGTTGCCGCGAAAGACTTGGATGAACAGGAGTTATTGCGCCTCGTCTCAAGCCTGGAACGGGGCAGCGAGCATCCCCTGGCATCGGCTATCGTCAAAGGAGCGGAACAACGTGGCATTCGGACCGTAACCGTGGAAGAATTCCAATCCCTGACTGGACGGGGAGTGACAGGTCAAGTCGATGGTCATTCGGTCGCGCTGGGCACGGCGTTGCTGATGGACGATTTGGGTATTCAATTTGGCAGCTTGGCCGAAACAGCGGAAACCCTGCGCCAGGACGGGCAGACCGTGATGTTAGTGGCCATAGAGGGCAGGGAAGCGGGCTTACTCGGCGTGACCGATCCGATCAAGGCTTCTACCCCGGAAGCCATTGCTGATTTGCACCGGGAAGGCGTGGACATCGTCATGCTGACCGGAGATAACCGGCTCACGGCGGAAGCGGTAGCGCGCCGTCTGGGTATCGATCGGATCGAGGCGGAAGTGTTGCCCGACCAGAAAGCGGCGACGATTAAGCGGTTGCAGAATGAAGGCCGTAAAGTCGCCATGGCGGGCGACGGTATCAACGATGCGCCGGCTCTGGCCCAGGCGCAAGTGGGTATTGCGATGGGCACGGGCACCGATGTGGCCATGGAAAGCGCAGGAGTAACGCTGGTGAAGGGCGATCTGCGCGGTATTGTGCGGGCGATACGGCTAAGCCGGGCAACCATGCGCAACATTCGCCAGAATCTCTTCTTTGCCTTCATATACAATACCTTGGGGGTGCCCATCGCCGCCGGAGCGCTCTATCCACTATGGGGCCTGCTGTTGTCGCCCATCATTGCCGCGACGGCAATGAGCCTCAGCTCGGTATCGGTGATTGCCAACGCCCTGCGCCTCAAACGCGCACATTTATAAGCGCAATTTAGCTAGCTGTTAAAACGAATGAAAAAAGCAATTCGAAGCTTATCCAACAATTTAGTCGGTAAAGATTATGTCGTTGGGGATCTGCATGGTTGCTTTGCTTTATTACAGCGTGTTCTGAGCGAGGTTAATTTTAATAAGGTCCATGACCGGCTGTTTTCTGTCGGTGATTTGATTGATCGGGGACCTGACTCCTTACCATGTTTGGAGTTGTTGGCTGAGCCATGGTTTTATGCAGTCCAGGGTAATCATGAAATTATGATGCTGGATTTTTTCCAGTCCTATCGACGTCAGGGTCATCTTGAGCATTTGAAAGATAGTAATCACACTGGATTTTTGCTGTATGGGGGGGAGTGGGTTGAATACTATTTTCAGCCCGAAAAACACCGGATGTCCTCAGAGTTCGATCGATGCCTCTCATTGACAGAGAATTTGCCTTTAATCTGGGTGGTGGGTGAAGGAGAAAATCGCTTTCATGTGATCCATGCCGACTTAATCAAACCCGGTTACCGGGCAGCGGAGTCTCCCGTTTGGCTCAATAGTGACATCGATCGTTGGTTAGGCGAAGACGCCATTCCATCAGCCGTTGCAGAACGTTTACTGTGGAGCCGAACGCTCATGTCGAGTCAGTTAGTGAGGCAAAGTCATGCCAGGTTTCAGCATGATCTATCGCCCACGTTTTGCGGCCATACTTATACAGCGAGGCCTCGGCAAGCGTTATCTCATATTTGTTTGGATACCGGCGCCTTTGTATCGACAGGACTCTTTGATGATGATACCGATGCCGATTTTGGGCTGACTTTGATGGATGTTCAGGCATCTTCCTGGATTTCAGCTTCTTATAGAAGAGATCATCTTGTTCGGGGTGAGTTGAGCCTATTCAACATGCCGAAAAGATGTTGAAACAGATTGTGTGCGTCACAGGGTAATCGCGGCCTTTTCAGGTGAGGCGGTAGATGTTACCGAGGTGTTTCCGGCTTTGGTGAGAAAGGGATTCCAGCCGAAGCGGGGACGCCCCTGGGATCGATTATTGGGCATCATCCGCCGCAGTATCGCAGGGTCTTGTATTCGATCGGAGATAGCTCACTATGCTCCCGGCCGTCAGCTTGAAGGCGGGGGCGATGTCGAAGCCTGCGCTCCTCAGCGCTTTAGCGGTCCATTTATTGCTGGTGTTCAGCAGGTAGTACCGGCCCTCGCCGGCATAGAACTGGCTGTCGCTGTAGATGCCTTTTGATAGTGCGATAACCTGGCCGGCAGCGTCCCGCGCAAAGCTGTTGGCCAGGAATGCCTTAAGGGATCTGAGCCCCGTTTCCGAGATGCAAGTCTCCAGCACCTCACTGCCGGAAAAGTATGCGCGCGGTTGGCTCGGTAGGGCAGCGACATGCAGGACGGCGCCCTCCGACCAGAATATGGCCTGCAAAGTCAGACGCGTGGTGACTTCGCGGGCCTGATAGAAATTTTTGTCTCCCCAGCCCACTTCATAATAAGGCGCAGACCCGAAGCGTCGCTTGAGTTCCGGAACGGCGTCATCCAGATGGCGGGCGGGAATGATGAGCCCGGTGTGCCAGCCGTGACTGGCTACAAACACCCGGTTTAAGCGCGCATCGTTTCCATTCTGTTCCGGGTTAACGACATAAGGCTTGCCCGAGCACGCGGTCAGCACCAGTAGCAATAGAACGATGCGCCCGTGGGTCATGTGCCTCGCCGCTGCGCACAACGCTCCCCGTCACTTGGAAGCGGAAGCCGTAACCGCCTTATAGGCAATCCAGGGCAGGGCATCGACAGAGAAGTCAGGTCTATTCATGATACGAGCCCGCAAGATCCATACGATTTGCACGACGATAGCGGTTCAGGTTCTCCATGGGTGGGAAGGCAAATCGGCAAGACCGATTACATCGACTCCGGCCTTTGCCACCTGATGATCGTTTTCCACCGAACTGCCGCTGACGCCGATGGCACCGATCAACACACCGTCCTGATCGACAATCGGCACGCCGCCGGGAAAAGTAATCAGTCCCTGGTTTGAATGTTCGATGCCATACAGCGGGCCGCCCGGCTGCGATAATTGGCCGATTTGCCCGGTATTCATGCCAAAGTAACAGGCGGTCTTGGCTTTTTTGATGGCAATATCGATGCTGCCGACCCAGGCGCCATTCATTCGGGTAAACGCTTTCAAATCGGCGCCGGAATCAACCACGGCGATGCACATTTGTGTACCTAATTTCTTCGCTTCTGCAATCGCTGCGGCGATCGCCTGTTCCGCTTGTTCGTAACTAACATGCATGGCCTTTCTCCAAATTTCCGCTGTAATGTAAGAAATAATGTCTCATTCTGGCTGGGTCTTTATACGGTTTGAATGATGGCTCCGAGCGCATCAGTGCCGATCAATTCATTGGGCAGAAGCTCTTCAAGCCGACCTATCGACTGCAACACACCCACTACAATGACCGACCTGAATGAATTGAGTTCCTGATAATCTCGTGCGCTGGCAAAGGTCACAGTGGCATGTTAATTGAATTTTGTTGAAATATTCCAAGTCAAAAGCTGGAGTGATAGACAAACAGAATCATCGATTCATTAATAAAATTACGCAACCGATGATAGGTTTCAAATCCTTCCCTTCAGAAAAGGCCACCGTAGATGGGAGCGAAATGGTGCGTATGATTCGAAAGGCTCATCTTCTTGTTAAGAAAGTCGGCTTATCAGCAGTTTATGGCTTTAGCCGGATAAATTTGTCTGCAAATAGGCGAGGATTAAGTAAGTCCTTTGAATTTTTAAGACAGAACCGCATCAATTTTACTGAAAAAATGGGGGAATTATGAAGTCTTCTAAGCCATTTTTACCAGGTAAAGCCTTGGCGCTTGACCGACGTACATTTCTGAAACGTGCTGCGGCGGCATTTACCGCGCTGGGAGGTTATTTGCTGGGTCCTCGTTTCAGTCTTGCAAAAGCCTTGGTGATAACCCCCGAAACGCTTCCGGAAAGCGCCGCGCAGTCTGCCGTCCAAACCACAGAGGTTCTCCGCTATCACACTGTGATAGTGGACGAAAACAATAAAATCCTTCCATGGTATACGCCCATCGAGAACGCCTATGATAATTACCTCGATCAACTCTGGACATGGCTGCCTACCGTTCCAAACGGCCCCTCGTCTTCGCTGCCGATGTATTATCTTTACTGTGGATTCCAGCCTGGCAATCCCATAACACCTAACAGCTACGAGAACGATTGGGGCGAACGGATCCCGAACTTCGTCGAGTTCGCTCGATTGTATTATGCCTACACGGGCAACATGGTCCCGCTGGACATTGCCAAGAATCTTGCAGACTATGCTCTCGCCCACGGAATGACCCCGTCGAATTATGCTTGGCCGAATTTTCCTTACGGTGCCGCCAGCGGCGGCGCCACGGAAATCAACGGAGACAACGTGGCGTGGAGCCAGAATGACATTCTGATCGATCTCGGAAGCGATATCGGAATGAGCTTCTACAAGCTTTATCTCTTCTATGGCACTCCCGCCTACCGGACTGCCGCCATCAACGTTGCCGACACCTTGGCAATCAATATCCAACCGGGGAGCGCGACTAATTCGCCGTGGCCCTACGTGGTCAATGCGAGTACGGGAGAGTCCAGATCGCGATACACCTCACACTTCGCCGGAGCGCTCACTCTTTTCGATCTTCTTATCGAGCATGGAGAGCCCAATGCGGCGGCATACACAATAGCCCGACAAACGCTGAAGGACTGGATCCTGCAGTATCCTATGCAGAACGGCAATTGGGTCTGCGGGCACAGCGACGTCCACATTGATGGAAACACTAATTGGAGTAATACCACTAAGAGCAACATGAACCTGTACCTATTGGATAATCCTGACTTCGATCCGAATTTTCAGGCAGACGTGCTGAGACTCTTGCAGTGGACCGAAGATAACTTTGTGAATGTCAATACTAACGATGGGCTGTCCGGGCAGTTTTACGGGGCGTCCGTGGTGGCCGAACAGTTCGCCTACATGATGCGGATGGGCTATCAGACCTCCCGGCAGGCGGCCGAGTATGCTGGATACTATGCGTTGAGCGGCGATCAGACGTACAAGGACAAAGCTTATCGCGGATTCAACTATTCGACGTATATGATGAAGCCGAGCGGAGAATCATCGGATGGTCCGACCGACAATGTCGGATACTGGTGGGGGGATTGCTATGGGGAAGGCCCCCGCATGTTCTTCTACGGATTCAAGGCGGTTCCAGAATGGGCGCCACCCCGGGAGAATCATATTCTCTATTCGAAGACGGTGCTCAAGAATGTCATCTACACATCAACCAGCGTACAGTACACGGCCACGGATGAGGAGGGAATAGAATATCTACGCCTGGCATTCTTGCCAGCCGCAGTGACAGTGAATGGTGAAACGCTCTCGCTGCGCTCTGACCTGGACGCCGAAGGTTACACGGTAAGGGAGTTGGGAAATGGCGACTATGCGGTAGTTCTTAAAAGGGCGAGGATTGGCGATGTGGTGATTTCCTCAGGCGGCCTGCCCATAATATTTACGATTGCAGCAACAGCAAGCACAGGTGGAACCATAACTCCCTCGGGAAACATAGTAGTCAATGAGCAGGCAAATCTAAGCTTCTCCATTGCAGCGAACAGTGGATATGCAATTGCAGATGTCAAGGTCGATGAAGTTTCGGTGGGAGCAGTGACCCGCTATACATTCACCAGTGTAACTGCAAACCATACGATAGCAGCCTCATTCAGTGTCATCAACGTGGGCGGTATGATCGGGTATGACGGTCCTGGAACCACAACCGACAATATCAGCGATGCGAAGGGCTGTTACATTAACGCTACACGTTTTCTGGCAACCGCCAATCTCAACGTTACAACCATGAAGGCCAAGGTGCTCGGTATTACCGGCGGATACAAATGTGCCATTTATAGCGACAGTAATGGACGTCCGTGGAATCTACTTAAGGAAAGCACGGAAGTTATTAACCCGACAACTGGATGGCAGACCTTTATTCTTCCCTCTGCGCAAAGCATCCAAAATGGTGCTTATTACTGGCTTGCGATTTGGTCGAATGTGAGGAGTAACAACGCAAGGGTATATTGTGATAGATCAGGAGCCACAACCCGGTGGACCAACGCGCTAACCTACGGTACTTGGCCAAATCCTATTACAACTGTAAGAGGCAATTCGTATCGGTATTGCATTTATGCAGAAGATGTAGGTTCAGGCTCCAATCCTCCACCCACTCTAGTAACCCCGGCTTCTGCCAGCCCCAATCTTGTCACTGGGGCAGCGACCAGTTTAAGCGTACTTGGAGCGGATGATGGCGGTGAAGCAAGCCTTAGCTATACGTGGGCAACCACAGGATCACCTCCTGCGCCGGTGACCTTCAGCGTCAACGGAACGAATGCAGCGAAAAACACGATTGCAACCTTTACGAAGGCCGGCAGTTACAGCTTCCAGGTCACCATAAAAGATCAGGGAAACCTGACAGTAACCAGCAATGTCGCCGTAATGGTCAACCAGACGTTAACGGCTATTTCTGTTTCTCCGGTAAGTACGAGCGTGGTAACCGGAGCAACTCAGCAGTTCACAGCAACGGCCATGGATCAGTTCGCTGCCAGTCTGATAGTGCCGCCGACATTCACATGGAGCGTAAACGGCGGCGGTGTGATCAATAATAGCGGTTTATTTTCTGCGGGAAGCACAGTCGGCGGTCCGTTCACGGTGACAGCAACGAGCAATGACATCAGCGGGACAGCTAATATCAGCGTGACGGCAGGAATCAGCATTTTGGGAAATAATCTTGTCGGATCCTCGAATGATGTCAGCGGAAGGAATGATCTTAACTGCTGGAGGTTTCAAGCGTCTTCGAGCTTTACTGCCAATACTATGAGAATCAATTTGGCATCTGCAATTACCGGAAGAATGAAATTGGCAATTTATGCTGACAATAATGGCAGTCCTGGCGCCTTATTGATGACGACTAATGAAGTTACCAACCCCGCGTCCGGCTGGGTAGCGTTTACGCTCGCAAGCGGCTATGTCATAACGTCGGGAAGTTACTATTGGTTAGCTGCTTGGGCCAATGTAAATTATACCCCCAAGTGTCAGACGACTGGAGGGAATGCCAGGTACATTACTAGAACTTATGGCTCCTGGCCTGATCCATTGACTGGAACTCTTGGGCCGTATTCGAATTACGAGAGCATTTATGCCTCTAATAGGTAATGAATTTAACCGCTTTTTTGAGGTTTATTGGGTGTGTTTTGGCATCAGTGCCATGGGGGGCAAGAGCCACGGCCCTACGGCCGATAAATTGTAGGGTGATCCGCGCAAAAAAACCGCCATCAACGTAAAAGGATTTCTTCGATGAACGGGTGTAAGAGGCGGTTCTGGTTCCAGCCTCAGGTCTTACAGGATGCTCATGGCGCGTTAAAAATATTGCATAATGGACCGTTTTTGATATGTTTTTTTTCGGGCAGTGATTAGGAGATCAACAATGAGAATAACATATGCAAGAAACCCAACTACGGCAGGTTACGTTTTTGCAAGCTTACTGATCCAGTGTCTACTTTTGTAAAGGAGATTGTCCATGTCTGATCTGAAAACTTATGCGGTATGGGATGCAGGTACCCGTTGGTGCCATTGGGTCAATGTGCTTTGCGTGATTGGCCTCGCGGCTATTGGTTTGGTAATTCTCAATGACGGCACGCTCGGAGTGACCAATCCCGGCAAAGTGATCCTCAAAACAGTTCACGTATGGATCGGATATGTTTTTGCCTTGAACCTGCTTTGGCGTATGGTGTGGGGTTTTCTGGGTAACCGCTACGCCAGATGGGGCAGGGTACTGCCTGGGGGAAAAGGATACGTTCAGGCTTTGCGTAGCTATGTCGCCTCTCTCCGCGCGGGACACCCTCAACAGTATCTTGGACACAACCCGATGGGGCGTCTGAGCGTGGCCGTGTTGTTTCTCCTTATTTTCATTCAGGCGATTACCGGTCTAGCCCTGGCTGGTACCGACCTTTTTTACCCGCCTATCGGGCAGTGGATCGCGCAATGGGTGGCTGCACCTGATGTTGCGCCGGGTTCGTTGCAGCCCTATGCGCCCGAAATGTATGACCCGGCAGCCTATGAGAGCATGCGTAGTTTCCGCAAGCCGATTGTTTCAGTCCATCTATACAGTTTTTACGCACTGATTGTTATGGTGGTCGTGCATGTGACAGCAGTCATCGTCACCGAGCTACGAGAAGAGGGGAATATCATTTCTGCGATGTTCACCGGCCGAAAGAGTATGAAGGGACTGCCCGTAGATGCAGAACGCAGCGGCCATGACTGACGTGTAGTTGTTCAAACCTAATCTGACCGTTACTGATTTTTTAGAAGCATCTGTCAAATTAGGGTTAAAGCTTGCCAGGTGATCAAAATTTTAAAGCCTACTGGCCTGCCGCTTTGCTGCTAGCTTCCATATAGGCAATAAGGGCTTCCACATCGGCATCGCTGAGCCTTAGGTTAGGCATCAATATTTTTTTGTAGCGATTGTAGAGCTCAAGTGCAATAGGATCTTGCTCGGCGAGTAATTTATCCGGTGCCTTCAGCCAGCGGGTAAGCCATGCCCTATCGCGCTGTTTCGTTACATTCAACAGGCCGGGTCCCAAGCCCTCCTGATCATCAAGGCTATGGCAAGCGTCACAACGGGAGCGAAAGAGGTCTTCGCCCTTGCTGATCCTGGGAATTTGCTGTGCCTTTGCATAGCTGGCGAGTTCTGTTTTCCGGTCCGTCTTGGCATGGCTCAAGGAGCGGCCCAGAAGCCATGCCAGGACCTTCGGTTCGTCGAAAGGGGAGCGCTTTATCCATTGCCCCGTGCTCTCGTTGCCGACGAGAAAACTGGTGTTATGTTCGCCGAGCTTTCCGGCTTCGACGCCATCCCTGAACAATCCCAATTTTTTGCGCAGCAGCGTGGTATCGGCTTTGCTTCCCGTCAGAAAGCTCCAGCCGGAATCGGAACCGATCCTGAATCTTTCTGCATACGTTTTGAGCACCTTGGGAGTATCGTGCTCCGGATCAATGCTGATCGAGTAAAAGAATATATCCTTCCCCATGCGATCCGCCAGCAACTTGTATACCTGGCGCAAACTCGCTGTTTCCAGCGGGCAAGTATCGCCGCACTGGGTATAGATGAAATTGATCGCGACCACCTTGCCTTTGATCAGGTCATCATAAAAGCGAACGGTTTTGCCATCCTGATTGACCAATTCAATATTAGGGAAATAGGCTTCTCCCCAGGGCGAGCTCTGGGAGGCAGCCCAGGCCGGGCTGCCTCCCAGAGTCAACACAACACCCATGAATACAGTGCAGAAGAACAACTTTGTCAAATTGCCATCGGTGCAATGCGTTTTCATCATTGTTCTCCTGTGTCCTGGCTATTTAGGTAAAACAAACGATTTCTTTGCCGCCAAATCGCCTGTCTTGGCGGTTGGCAAATAAACGCTAGGATCGTATTTTACGCCATCCCAGTCCGGCATGGGGGTAGGGATGGCTACCGTTTGATTGGGATGTTCAGCATCCCAGCGGAGCAACATCGCCTTATCTTCATGCTGGGTATTGTGACAATGTTCGACATAAGTGCCGGCAAACTCCCTGAAACGAATAGCCATATCGACACTCTCCGTACTGTCCGGCAGCGATCCTACCCGATAAACGTCCTTGCGGGCATATTTTTCCCAGGGTGGTGGGGTTTTTCCGCCACGGTAAAGAATTTGCCCTTCTTCAAAGTGCACATGTACCGGATGACTCCAGCCTTTGCCCCCGAGCTTGATATGCCATATCTCCGTTTTTCCAATGGTTGGAGCCGCCGAAACCCGATGGGTATCCGCAGCCAGGCCGCTGCCGCCATCGGTTTTAATCGTCCATGGCACTAAATCGGTGCCGTTGGATTTGCCAAAGTCGAAAGTTCTTTGCACGGCATTTTGTAATTCCGCTGTCGAAGGTTTGTTCAATGGAATCATCTGTTTCTTGCCTTCCACATAATCGGCAGGGTTCATGCTCAAATCCGCACCGTTGTAGGCCTGCACACGAAACTCGAGGAACTTGCCCACGCCAGGATCACCGTTCCCTTTATCCACCAGCGCCTGATATTTTGCTGGATCCAGCGCATCGGACAAGGCGATGACTTTATTAGGGCCTAAACCGTCTTTATGTTCGAGCAAATTCACCAGATACACACTTTTGCCTTCCATGCCCTTAAAATCGACAATCATATCGTAGCGTTCGGCTATGCCTTGCTCGGGCCAGGCGCCCTGGGCAGAAGCTGAATTGGGAAACGGTACGGCATGTTGCATGATATTGCCGTCGTTGGCGATCATCCAGGACGGGACGATCTTGCCGGTTTGGTCCACGATGGCTATTTTGTAATAACGCGAAACGCTGCCGTTCAGAATGCGGAAACGGTAACGGCGGGCGCGGACGTCAACATAAGGCTTGTAAATCCAGTTGACGGTAATGCGGTCACCCAGGTAAC
>Ga0208751_100266_pt1 | contig 17099 bp, 10 predicted proteins | sample LakWasMet22_HOW5_2_FD_183868 | JGI IMG/M metagenome (GOLD analysis project Ga0208751, IMG submission 183868) | Freshwater sediment methanotrophic microbial communities from Lake Washington under simulated oxygen tension - Sediment Metagenome... | ecosystem: Environmental > Aquatic > Freshwater >... | reverse complement strand
TTAAGGGCCTGACCTGATGTTTCCATTCGCCCGTCTTATGCGCCCAACAAAAGGCAATGGCCAATAATGCCATCACCTTTTTGATCCGAAAATAGCGGGTCAGGCGCATCTCTTCCAGATGAAAGCCCCGGCCTTTCAGGCATTGGAACAGATTCTCGATTTCCCAACGCAAACCATAGACTTCCACCGGCTGCGGAAAACGTTGGTTACCCGCCAGGATCAACAGTTCACCGCTGTCCAGCTTCATGCCGCTGAGCCATACCCACTGTTGGCCGATGCGGCGCTTTTTTCTCAGCGCGCGGCTTTTGCCCACGTCCAGGTCGGCGAACAGCGAGCGGACAGGACGTTCCTGACCTGGACTAGCCGTCAGCAACTGGTTTTCCTTCATCCGGATCAGATAAGGAATGTCCTGATCGCTTAACCATTGCCACCATCGATCGCCAATAAATTCCCTGTCGCCCAGGACGCCCAAAATACCCTGCCGACCAAAGCGAGCGATAAATCTTTGCAACAAGGCGATGCGCTCGCGCTGGTTGGAGTTGCCCTGTTTATTCAATACCAGCCAATACACTGGAATCGCCGCGCCTTTGTAGACGATGCCCAGCGTCAGAATATTGAGATTCTTTTCACCCCATTTCCAGTTCGTTCTATCCAACGTGAGGTAGTACGATTTCTCATAAAAATCAAACATCTGCATGGTCAAGCGCGCAATCGCATCATAATCAAAGACGGCTTCCTGAAAAAATCGCTGCAACCGCCGATAGCGCGATTTCGGCTTCGCCTGACTGGCAAAGGCCAAGGCCAGTTGCGTCAGGTTCATGCGTTTCAGCCGCACTAAGGCCAATAGCATCCCAACAAAACAATCCAACCGGCACTTGCCCCAATCTAAATGTCCTTTTAGAATCACTCTCAGTCCATCGCTCAATTCCATTTCACCTCCTGTTTGGTCGCAAGAGAGTGAAACCGATTAGCGATGGACTTTCAAGCTCCTTATTTGCCCTTCTTGTAAATCAATGGCTTAGGTTTTTTGTCGTGTACAGAGTAAAAAAACACGAAATAAACTTCCAAACCCGAAAGCTCGTATTTATTCATGATAATTGGAGTAATCATGAATAGTGATTTTGAAAAGTGAAATTTTTCACTGAAAAAGTGAATAAATTATTCATGATATTTACTGATATGAGTTTATCGACACAAATTAGGAAAGAGCAGAACTGCAATGCTGGATCATGTTGATCGGGAGTCGCTATTTTTGCAAAAGCCTATATTGGGCATCCCGTCCCAAGTGGGCGACAAAAATTTAACATGCCCTTTAATGCCTAGGGCACCCCGGCCGCCCTGCTCCCTCGTTTACGGTCAAAAAAGTGTAGCAAACTGAATGCTCAATACGCCATACATTGAAATCGTCTGGCACCAATTGCCACAATCCTTAAAATTTCATTAAAAAAATACGACATGCATAAACAATAAAAATCTGGTAACCTGGCAGGCAAAAAACATGTAGTAGTAAAATTTTTATGCTAACTTTTGTCGATTTGTTCTGCGGAGGAGGATTTGGAGCAAGGGGCGCAGTCCGTGGCGGGGGGATCCCATTGCTCGGCCTGGATGCCTGGGATTTAGCTACAAAGACCTACAAAGCAAATTTTCCCGATGCACATGTCATTACTGAGCTGATTGAAAACGTAAATATTCATGAACTGGGGGAGCAATATAGACCAAATATATTGCTTACATCACCGGAATGTACATCTCATTCGATTGCACGGGGTTCAAAACCCGGGTCTGAACGCAGTCGAGAGACTGCCATAGGTATTGTTCCATGGATCCAATCAATGGAACCACGCTGGGTGATTGTCGAAAATGTAAATAGGATGAAAAAATGGGACCGTCACAACGAACTGGTCAAGACCATAGAAGACCTTGGTTATACTGTTAGTGACCTTTACCTTAATTCGGCCGATTTTGGTTCCGCGCAAGCGCGTAAAAGGATGTTCCTGATTTGTGATAGTGAAGGCTCGACCGTTACTAGAGAAGACCTTCTCCTAAATAATAATAATTCGTCAAAGACTGCCAGAGATATTATCGATTGGGATGGAGCGTATCAATCAGACCTCTTGTACAAAAAGGGTAGGGCTGCTGCAACTATCGAAAGAGCCGAGCGGGCTGTGGCAGCGCTTGGAAAAAATGTTCCGTTCATTATTGTTTATTACGGATCAGACTATGCCGGCGGCTGGCAGACACTGGATGCTCCATTGCGCACCATCACGACTATTGATCGATTCGGACTGGTCACGTGGCGTGATGGAACGCCATATTTGCGCATGCTTCAACCGAGTGAGCTTGTCAAGGCAATGGGTGGAGGCGATGAACACGCCCTGCCTTACGGTAACCGAAGAGAGAAGATTAAGCTTTGCGGAAATGGAGTTTGCTCAGATGTTATGGCTTCCATTTTTACCTGGATTAGCCAGCGTCATGAAGACATTCCAGTCAAACCAAATGATTGATTAAGTCTTGATGTTGTCGATTTGTTTGTTGATGAAGTGCAGGCGGATCACGTAGTGGTAATGCGTCAGATGATCCGCTTCCCAAGCTGCTGAATGTCGACAATGGTGCTGGTTTCCGTCATCTTGGAAAGAGACCCAATCTCAAAACACTAAAGCTTCTTGCATTGAAGACAAACAGCAATCTCAATACGCATAAGCCAACGTCCTTGTATAAGGCCTTTCCCACCGAACAAGCACGCGCATTAGTGCAAAGATTGGAATTGGGTATTCCATTCAAAACGGCCAAATATCTTTGTTGCAAACAAGCCACCTGGAATTATTGCAAAACAGCCAGTGGCAATCGTTGATTTTATTTGATGTTGATCGGCTGAAGTCGACCAAAAACCAGACGATGGGTTTTGCACTGGTTATTTTTTGAATAGCAAGTAGCCCGGATTCCACTACGTTCGATTCGGGCTACTTGTTTGAGTTTATCGCGTGGGAGACTGTCCTCCGGCTCAATCAAAATCCGTTGCTTCTTGCTCTTCGATGCTCTTTATGCCATGTTCTTTCAGGAATGCATCGACTCTCAAATCAATTTCCTGTGTTGCGTTGACTGAGTCGAGATCGACCTCCGACAACAGATTTTTCTTGAACGACTCGAAATCTTGTTTGAATTCCCAATTTTGCATTTCATTTGAAGCATAATTTACCAACCTATCTATGATTCTAGCTCCCATAGATAGCGTCTTCTCGCTAGAACTAGCGAGAGAATGCACCAATGAAACGTATTGTGCATCGGAAAGAGATTGAGTTCCTGCAGTCAAATCGAGAAATCGATCCGGGGTTGTAATCCAGCCAGCATAATCGGTATTACGCCCAATCTCCATCATGGCCTTGTCAAATGTCAAAATTGCCCAATGCTCATTTCTGGGACTTAGATTTGTTTTTTCATGCGTAAATTGCATAGCCCAGACATCATGATCAATTAATACCCTCGGTTTTTCTCTCTGTCTCTGATCAAGTGCATAAGTATATTCTGTTTGGAAGCGTGAACAATTTTCTGGCTGATAAAATGGAATATCAATAAAGTCGATCCCAGACCTATTTAGAATTGACTGAATATCTGTCATTACAGAACGCACCCAAGTTTTCCAATCATTTCTTTCAACGTGCACAGAAGAGCTAAAAGTCTTTAAATAATCCAATAACGATGCTGGTACTCTCTCGCCTTCTTGTTTCAATGAATAATAGTTCGCAATGAATGCATTATGTGAATATCGAAGCTCATCTTGAGAAAAATTCAGTTTTTCAAGAGTTGAATAGCTTCGAGCTCTGATTAAGTGAGAAGCGCATTCATTAATGTAAAAATAAGGTATGTATAATTTACAATCGAGTTTTTTAGCCCGTTCTACAGATTTTCTACTGTTATCAAAAAAACTGTTAACTGAGCCTCGATATAGTTGAGAACAAATCCATGGAATAGCTACTGATGGTTCTACAAGAATGCTGAATTCACTCCATCTGCTAGCGCCCAGAGCTTTAGCCGTTACAATAGGATTTGATCCTTCAAGTGAAATATACACAGAAGCTCTTGATAATTTTGTTATCAATGGATGATTCGAAGCATTTTTTATAAACACTGAAGCTACATCAGATGCTTTTTGTTTAGAAAGACCTGTTTTATCGACAATGTATTTTTTAATGTCATCTACTTTTCTATTTCGATTATTAAAAATAGGTTGTAAAAATATGGTTGATTTAATGTCGCCTAAAATATCAATTTGTTCAGCTACATAACTATCAGCAATAAAAACGCTAACTTGTTTCGAATCTTCTAACGTCCAATCGACGTTAAAATCATTTCGTAAAATATCAATCTGAGCCGAAGCCAGATCCTTTAATTCACTCTCATAAAGTCGCTTCCTAGCAATCACATCTGAAATTGTATTAGATGCTAAGGCAATTAATCCAGAATCTGTTCTACGTATACGCTTTGTGGAGAATAGTGAACTTATACGGCTTTTAATGTATAGTTCCTTGTCAGCGCCAATCCCAAGAAATTTCATTATCTCTACCAGTAGTTGCTCTTCTGAAAGCTCTGGCCGATCAGATAATATGAAAAAAATTGTGTCATCATATATCCCATCACGCATTCCACGTGCATCTTCCGACATAATAGTGTATCCATACAGTGCCATCTCCTTGAAATCGCTGCTTCCAATAAAAGATCGTGGCAGCGGATATCCTGTTTGATCAAGAAATTTGTTCAGCAATGAGTCTTCCAAAAGAAATCCAGCTATGTGGTGAGAACCATAGCAAGTAACGGGAATATTTAAATCTCGGGATAATTCATGCTCTAGTTTTCTAGCGCTGGTTTCGCTAATATTTTTTGAAGTTAAAAAGTAAAATCGATTAGCATTGAGCTTTTCAATAGATTTCTTGACATCATTTCTGAGTTTTGTAGGAATATTTTCTTTCTGAGTCGTGACTTGATACGCAGTAGAATCTCGTTCTCCAGATGGCCCTACACCAATAAAGTCCGTTCCTCCATCGTTTTTTCCATCGACATTAATAGCATGGATGTTGAATACATCCCTTAAGACAATTTGGCAAGCGTTATCAAAAAGCGGCTTGCTTAGGTTTTTGAGGTGGTTAATCAACGTATCTTGATCCATTGCTATGTCCTGAGATTGAAAATATTTATATGGTATTATTTTCTGTTGAAATTTTGTTATTTGGCTTTATCCTTGTGTTTCAACATGACTAGCTACTAGAGGTCACGAACCAAAATGTTTGCAGGCAGGGTGGAATATAGTTTATAAACTATTCTCACTTATCTTTGGGAGTCTCACACCATTGAGATCTCTGATTTCTGGTATGGAGCCTTTTATTTCATTACCTTCTACCCACTTGCTTATTACGTGGCCCAGCACTTCAAGTACGGATCTGTCTCTGGTTGCACACTCCCATATGATTAAAACTCTCCAGCCCAACCTATTTAATTCTTCTTGTATTTTTCTATCCCGAGTCGAATTTTCATTCAGTTTTTTTTGCCAGAATTCGACATTTGAAGCAGGCATTTTGGTGTATCTGCATTCTTTATGCTGATGCCAGAAACAACCATGAACAAATATAAGGACTTTCTTTCCCGACAACACAATATCGGGATTGCCTGGAATGTCTTTGCGATGAATCCGGAAACGTAGTCCTTCTGCAAATATCGCCTTACGGACCAAAACTTCTGGCTTGGTGTTCTTGCCGCGAATCCCGCTCATCATGCTGCTCCGCTTTTCGGGAGAGACAACGTCAGTCATAAAATTCGGTATTCATCGGATTTCAGGTATGTTTTTCTGAGGTTGGGAATATTTTGCGTTCCTGACAGAATCCCAGCATTCCTGCTTTTTAGCCCATTCCGAAATCATTTTGCCACCAGCACTCTGGTACAGCACATCGTTTACTTCCTTAGCCCAAGTCTGAAGCAGAAGCCGTAATTCGGAAGAAATATCCTGATTATTCCAGATGCGATCAAGATCGATTCTGTCGCCAAGGCGAAAGGAAAGCAGGGCCACAAGATAAATTACGACGTTACCCTGAAAGGCGGGAAACATGGGACGCACTATAGCCTGAGTTTTCTTGAATACTATGCCCTTGGCGATCATTTTTTTATAGGTAGGAACATCAATTGGCTGGGCCAGGGATTGCTCCTGCTCTCCCGATAGCGTTTCCATAAATCGTTCAAAGTTCTTTTGCGACCCAAGGCTCACCAAATGAGGTTTACAGTCCCAGGTATTGAGATACTTAGCCAGATCCGTTTTGGTAATCTTGCGGGAAGAAGGAATTGCTGCTTTCAGGTCCCTGAGTCTGGCAGCCGTAGTCCCTTCCCGACCAAGCATAGTATTGTAACTGCCCGAAGCTCTCTCATAGAACCAGCGACCTATGCCATCTGGACAATAAGTGGAAAGTGATAGCTTTTCTATATCGACATGAAAAGGTTTATTGGCAGATAGATCCGACTGTTTGACCGAGTTTTGACTGTTGGCATACCTGGATATATCGGAGATAAGTGCTTCTTCCGTCGCCGAATCAGGCGAATGCAGAACAATAATTTTAGCCGGTACCCGGACCCTGCTTAAATCAATTTCAGGGCTTCTTTTTTTTGAAAAATAGATGGATGCTGTTGTTTGTCCACCATTCACAATCTGCATACCCTTGAGCCACTGGATGCCTGTATTGCCATCAAGTGTTTTGCCAAGGTATGCCTCGTCAGCAACAACTACAATGCCATTGTTATAGGCCATGAATCTTTCTGGATCATTCCGAAGCGTATCCCGAATGCCCTTGTTAACCTTGCCTGTAGCACTTAGAAAGGACCGAACATTTGCTTCAAGCAGGCGAGCACCGTATTTTTCATAAACAAACCGTAAAGCCTCGCCAGGTATAACGGTCAACGCATAATCATAATCTGTCATTTCTCCGGGGACGTAAACACATGGCAAGGGCCCCCCTGATACCTCATTAAAATTCACAACAAGTTCATCGCGTGGCTTGCCCTCCGACCAATGCCGATGAAGGCGTTCAATATCCATCACTTCCAGCTTGATGGTTTTTCCATTTACCTCTCGCGATTTAAAGTTCTTTGCCTTGGCCTGCCTGTCAGTCAAAACATAAATCCGGATCTGATCCAGTTTGTCATAACATTCCCTTATGGTTAAAGCCAAATCATATGATTCATGCGACTTTTCCATTGTCGCAACCAGTTTTCCATTAATACAGTTTGCAAGAAATCGAAGGCACTGTTCGGCTGCCGTTTTGGTGTCTGAATCAGGGATCGGAACAAGATTATCGGAGCCCGCATAGATACAGACGAACAGATCAATCTGATCACCCTCCTCCGAAACTGCATATCCACTTAGTCGCAAATTGGCATTAGATAGCTTGGCAGTGTAATGACAGACTCGGTAATCGGGGAAAGTCATGCCAATTTCAGCCATGTGCTGCATGACAATCTCCGAAAAGACCGATTCGTTATAGGGTGATGCACCATCGGAATTGGCAAGACGATCACCAATCTCGGCTCTGACATCCATTTGCGTTTGAAGGAGAAACTCACTTAATTCCATATGTCATATTGCCTTGAGTTGATAAAGTGCCTCGATAAAATCAACATCGAAATTGTTTATCATATCCAGGTCAAGTTCATATTTCACCTTGCTTATTTCAATTTTCACATTCTTACGGGTTAAGCACGGGAATTCGCCAAAAACCCGCATTATCCTTCTTTCAGAAAAAAGGAATCGCCGGCTATATCGATTGGAAGCAGCTTCGAGAAAACCGGCATTGAGAAGGGCGCTGGCAAACATCGCCAATGCTTCAGGGGTTTTATTCAGAATATTTCGTAATTCATCAATCTGCTCCGGTAAAGTAATTCCGGATGAGTCCAGCGCAAGGCGTATACCCGCAAGAAAAAGTGGCTGAACCAGCGAATGATCCAGCTGTTCAAGCGAATTGATTCTTGCTGGAAAGCTTGCAGGCGAAAGGGTTGTTTTGACTTCGATCGCCCCGTTTCCCAATCTGAAATCATGAATTCCATCGAATGGTCCTTGCCATCCCTCGATGACGAAATTGGCAGGCACGCCCGATAACAAAAGGCCCCTCAGTAATTCAAGTTCACCGAAAAGTCCAAGCTCATTCTCAGGTGAGAGCAGCCCTGTTTGTTCGTGATGCATAAAGCTCTGCCAAGCTCTGATTCTTCCGAGAAATACCTGGAAAAGGCCTTCATCATTGACATGATTAAGGCCATTAAGGGTAATAATGATGTCGTCAGCCATTGTTACAAACAAATCGAGACTTCCGGATTGCTGGCGAGATAGAGCAATCCAGATACTGGACTGACCCGGAATATCACAAGATTCAACCTTTGACACCAAAAAACCATGACCCTGAGGCAGCTGATCTGCGGGGGGAACCCTGATTGCCGAGAACCCGAAAAGAATGGCTTCTTCGTTACCAGGATAGTGACGTCCGGCTAAAACTCGACACCGGACATCTGTTGAAATAGGAATTGAATTCCAACCTTCTCCAGCGGCTTGGCCGGCAAGCGCACGCCATGAAACAAGAAGCTCCTCCTTTTTACTCTGCGGCACCATATTCCATTTCCCAAAGAACGTTATTTACCTTGTATTCAACCTTGTTGCCCGAGTTGCTGCCAGGAAAGCTTATTGCAAAGGCAACTACTGGAGGACTATCAGCCGAAAACTCCTTATGACCAGCCATAGCCGGATCCAGGAGGGATATCATCAACAGTCCTCGTTCCGGATGAGGCAAAACCCCGGGAGCCCCGAATCCTCGTACCCGACGAATAGCAGGACCATTTGGTACAGTTGGTGTCTTTGGTTCATCTCCGTTTTTCAGTCTCCCCGGATCATCATGCTTAATGTCCTTTGTCAGCTTTAATGCTGCATTCCAGGCAGCTTCGTCAAGATCCATCGCTTCATCTTCCGGCGACAACAGGCGACCAATGGAGTAGCCCTTTCCAGAATTAGCTTTACGCTTCATCCATTTAACCTTGATTCCGCCAACATCCCTATCATTATCAGAACTACCCCCTGTTACAGCAACCATCCATTCTGTTAATTCTCCCGAGTTGGACATCTTGCGAATGAATTCGGCAAGTAACTGACTATTCACTTTTAAAGCTTCAGGATGTGTTTTATAGTTTTCGAGAAATCCAATTATTTTTTCGGCAGGTACATTCTGCCAGCATGCGCCCCCCGTCCATTTGTCAACGCGTCCATTACGCTTCTGTTCCGGGATGGGAATTCCCGATCCCATGGACTCGACAAATGCATCAAATGCCTGCAGATTCTTCTTAAGAGTTTCTCTGTCCCGAAATAGGGATACTGTTTCCACGACATGACCACTAAAGGAAAGATACAGATTTCGAGCAGTACGCATCTTCAGCCGGGATGTCACCATGAGAACAGGGTGAGATTTTACCTTGAGTCCGTAATCTCTTGGAGTTCCCCCACTGGCGACCATAAGATCAAATTCTTCTCGTAACTCCTCGGAAGCATCCGCAATGTGACCGAACCACTCAATCAGCTCTTCCGTCGTATATAACCTGCAAAGATCAAGATAACCAGGGCGATAGCCAAACCATCGACCCATTTGCATTAAAGTGTCGTACATTCTCGATGCTCTGAGGAAATAACTCACGCATAGTCCTTCAAGTGTCAGCCCACGAGCAAGTTTGTCGCCCCCGATTGCAATAACTTTCAGTCCGGCAGGATTATCCTTGTAGTCAAGCACATCCTTGGCAGTACCGTTAATCATTTTTACCTGAATTTCGACAATAACATCGTCAAGGACAGCCCTGATTTCTTCCCAGGACGGACACCCTTCATATTCAGAAAAATCAGGATGGTATTGGGTAATTTCGGATGATGTAGTCAAAAAATCCCGCATCCAGAGTGTTTTCAATTTTTCGAGGATTGGATTTGCATCTATACCACGTAACAGCCTCTGACGAATGTGACGAATATAATCTTCGATCTGCCGATGAACCTCCTTTTGAACTGAAGTAAACCGGGTTACATGCACGAGCATGGAACTATGCTGAGTTTCCTGATTTCTTAGTTTTCTTGTAGCACAGGCAAGAATGAAGGCGTTGACGGCTTCGACAAGCGATGGAGGAATGCCGTGTTCTCCTTCGTATACTGGCCGATGTCCATTTTTGTGGCTTGTCGGCATCCATCCCCTTTGTGTTTCTTCATCATAAAAATCATTCACAGGCCTAATCAGTGGCAAACCTTTGCGATTGTCACCATCGAACAGTCCAAACACTTTAGCCGGACCAATATAGGAAGAAGGGGCGGCCATATTGAGGATGAACGCCGATGGAAAAAGATCGGGACCTTCTTGTGGAGTTTCGCCCCTTTCATGAATAAAAATGTTTGCGAATGGGGTGGCCGTATATCCAACGTAAGCACTGCGCGAGAAGGAATGAAGAATCTTTCGGATCAGGCGATTTATTGCTGTAGGCTGGTGTTCCGGATCGGGCTGACCATCTTCGTCAAATAACTGCTCTCCGGTATCAACAGAAGCATGATCGGCCTCATCATCAATAATCAGCAAAGGAAGATGGGTGACGATCTTCCTGCCGGTTTCTGGATCCTGAGCATTTGTTACATGGTTTTGCAGCCATTGATAAAGTCTCTGGAGAACACTTTTGTTTTTTTTGACTACAAACAGCCATGGCCGCTGCTCGGGTGAAATACCCAGATTTCTGGCAATTCGATTACTGAAGTCACCGTTATCGGCTCGGTTTGTTGCATAATTGGGCCGAATCGAAGGGTCTGCATCTATTTCTCCTACTCCTATGATATTACAGACACTACTGGGATCCGGGTTTGTCTCGTACCCGAGAAACCCTTCATCCAGTCGCATTTGGGTCTGGGATCGAAGATTCTTGTGCATTCCTGCAAGAACAATAATGATTTTGTAACCCGCATCAGCCGCTTTACATATCAGACCGGTATAATTTCCTGTCTTGCCAGATTGAACATGTCCCACAACCAGACCACGTCTGTCCCATCCCCCTTCGCGCCGAGGGTCTTCCAGCCACCCCAGAATTTTATCCGTTGTATCATCAAGAGCCTCTACTGCCCTCCACGAAAGATTTCTTTCCTGCCACTCTCGATATCGCTGCCAGTAACGCCAACCATTTTTCCGCTCGGCTGATAGCCAGGGCTCATGGCCAACATTGTTCACCAGTGAAGTATCCTGTCCTATCCAGAGGCTGAATCTACGAATAAGCTCATCAATGACACCCTCCCTGTCGAGATCAACTCCCCATTCGTTATTGAGCGTCAAAACCCGGTCTATTACACCATTAATCACGGCAGGCGTAATCTCAGATTTGTCTGCTCTGTCTATAAGTAGCTCCTGAGCAAACTTGATCACTTTCGATTTGTTTTTTTCAGTCAATGTGTTCAATTTCACTCATCCTTTGATAAAGGATCCGGCAGAGCCGCAACTAGATCAGGGTATTTATGGAAGGGTTCGCAACCAAGCAACTGTTCTCTGGCACGCGCAGGGGATACCCCCTTGCGTAACACAAGATTGCGAAACATCACTTCAAGAATCCGGATAACCTCTTCGGGAGCATCTCCACTAAAATTGGTTCGAGGAGTTTCGCGGTTTTCAGCCGTGTCTATCCAGATACGTTGAACGGGTATGGTTTCTTCAATAACCCTAAACATCGCCATTATCTGGGGAAGTAGGGCGCCGGCATCTTCAAGAACGGCTCTGACAGCCGGATGATCATGATCAATCCTATAACGTACACCAGCGGAATGATGTTCTGTCTTCCAGGCAGTAACGACGAGCTGTCCTCTGATTCCTGTTAATGACTTTCCACGGTGAGCAAAAACTCTGCGTGCCCTGGTACGAGTATCTTCTGCATACCTAGTCAACCAGGGGCGTAAATTGACCGGAGGCCGCGCGGCGGATTTACGAATATCAATTTTCCACTCGGCATCGGCCGAATTTGAAATATCCAGACGAATTCTTGCTAGCCGATGAGCCTCATCCTTGATCCATCCCCGCCCTTGTCCCAGACCAAGCCAGGTTCCAGCAATCAGCAGACGTTTGTTCCGATAGACATAGAAGCCCTGCTGAGCGGTCCATCCTCCAGGACCGGCAGCAGCTTGAAATTCCGACTCAGTCAGGCCGTCCTTATGGGGCAATACATGGCATTCCATGAACACGCCATCAGCAGATGGAAAGCGTACTTCCGGGGAGTTCCATGGTTTTGCAGGATGACCAACAAGAAAGGGATTCCATGGAATTATGGCTTTGTTATTAATATAGATTTTTAATCTTTGACCGCTCGATTCAAGGAGCCGGTGAAACACCATGGCAAGATGTTGCTCGATGCCATCAATCAGATCCAGAAAATCCTGTTCACTGAAACCTGGGGTAATTATCCGATCAAGTACTTCCCAAAGAACAATGCTTCCGGAATTGGAATTGTTTAACTGAGATAACAGGGCTTCCGATCCTGTGTGAGCGCCTTCAAGAAGATACCAGCCATCATCGTTACTGGTTGCGATGATATCCAAATCCCAGCGTAAACAGCTCATCTCATTATTTTTACGACTTGCAACAGTTAGTCGCCGACATTGAGAGAAAGAAGCTGTTTTTAACCCCAGGCCAAAACGACCAAGATCAGTCATCTTTCGACTTTCGAGCGGGCTGATTTCTCCAAGACGCATCCCTTTGTACAGTTCGCTTTCAGTCATGCCATTGCCATTGTCTAGCACTGAAATAATACTCTCGGGGCCTTTCCAGACAAAGGTAATATCGACCCTATCGGCATTTGCAGTGATACTGTTGTCAATAATATCGGCAAGTGCCGTTGCGGTTGTATAACCAAGTCCTCGTAAGGATTCGATCATCGCACTAGCTTTGGGTGGAGCATGTCTCGACAGGCTAGCAGACATAATCCGGCTCCTGATTTTTCTTTCTGTTACCAATTACAATGAAGTCCTTAAGTTGTTCTCTAAGAATAGGGCGACGCAATTTATCAAGAGCTTGTGCTTCGATCTGTCTGATACGCTCCCTTGTAACGCCGAAAAGACTGCCAAGCTCTTCAAGTGTATGTTCTTCACAATCAGCTTTCAAACCAAATCTCATCCGAAGAACTTCAGCCTCCTTCGGCTTCAGTGTTTCCAGCGCATTATCAAGAGCCGTCCTCAAATCATCCTGCAATAGGATTGCTTCCGGATTTGAAGAAACATCAGCGGAAACCTCCGTCATATCGTCTCTGCCCAATTCCTCGTGATGGAAAAATGTATCGATTTCAACTTCAGCTTTCAGAGCTTTCTTTACCGTTTCTTCGGAGAGGTAAGAAACAGAGGCAATCTCGGCAATTTGCACAATTTTCTCAGACTTTGATTCCAGTTCACTTCGTGCCCTATTCACTTTGTAAATGGTATCGGCCATGTGCACAGGCACACGGATGAGACGAGACTGATCCGCAATTGCTCTTTGGATGGACTGTCTTATCCACCAAGTTGCATAAGTTGAAAATTTGTTACCCAAACTATAATCGAACTTTTCTACTGCTCTTATCAGTCCAATATTCCCCTCCTGAATGAGATCAGGAAGAGGAAGTCCCGATTGAACGTATTTAATTGCAATGGAATACACCAGTTTCAAATTCGCCAGAATCATCCGGCTTCTTGTCCTTTTTATTTTGATTAAAGCTAATGCAAATTTATTTCGAATTTCTGGCTCTGGATCCTTGACGGATATTTTTCTCAACAGAGCATCTAGAAAGGCCTGAGAAATAGGAAGTTTATTTAGAGCATTAATAATTGACTCGTTAGGTTCGCTGGATAAACTCCGAAGAATTAGCCGCAGATTAGCGATTCGTTCACCTAAGCTTGTCGACATTTTGAGGTCTTCATCCATTTCTTCAGGTGTGCATTCATCTACTTTCAATATCTGATCATCGACACCATCATCCATTTCAGTATTTATTACCATCTCCCCTGCAATAAATGAGTTCATAGGCATTTCTCCATTCTCGATCGCACTTACGATTAAAAATATTTCGTTAAGAGCTAAAGGGGATTGTGCGAGAGCCTTTATGGCTTCAGTTCTGCTTTCAGCCATTTCATGACCAAGAAGTTCTTCATCATCTCTCGACAATAGATTCTCACTTCCCATTTGCTTCATATACACATTCAAGGGATTATCTTCGTGGCGCAATTGTATAGAGAGAAAAGAAACAGCTTCAGTAATTAACGGATCTTCTTCATCCTCATGAATATCATTTGTATCAAAGTTCAACCATGCTTCACCAGGACCGCCAGTAGCTATCCCCAAATCCCCAAAAATAAATAGAAGATGCCGTAGAAATTCTCCATTTTCTTGAGTGCGATTTCCAAAAGCAATTTCATTTAGATCATCATATGAAATTGAGTATGATTTAGCCTTGCGCCGTGACCTTCCATGGTTTCGCAAATACAATCTAAGATCTTCTTCCAGTGCGTGGAATAAATTATATTCCGAACAAATATCAATAATATTTTCATAAGGAACAAAACCAGTGTTCTTCGCATGAAATATTAGGGCATATATGTCTAAACGCAGATCATCGCTGAATATATCTTTGCGTCTATGCGTCTTCTGTATGAAAGGAAGATCGATTTCCACATCCAACCATTCATGGTCCGTGTCAATGGGAGTATGGTTTGAAATTCGTTGCTGGATTTGCGAGACAACAATAAAGCACTTTTCATCATTTTGTGGCGGCGGAGAATTAGACTCCTCTTCCCAGTTGGATATGTCGTTGGTGAAGGTTTCATCATTTGAATCATTCGGCGATCCCGGCAGTTTGCTTTTCTTTGAATCAGAAAAAGTAAGCGTATCAATGACAGAATATTTCCGTAACAACTCCATAACCTTCGAATGCCCACACTTTTCAGCAATATCGAAAGCATTTCTACCTTCGTTATCCTTAAGCAAAAGGTCTGCACCGGAATGAATGAGTTGTTCACAGACAACGACATGTCCCTTTAAGGCAGCCAACATCAATGACGTTAGTCCCTTGTCATCACAAGCGTTCAGGTCGTGGCCCCGTTCAATATGGGATTGAACGGCTGTTAAAGAGCCATGGAGGATCGCGATTTTAAGCAGGGGGTTGATGGGCTTTCGTAAGGATTGAAAGTCATTACGAGAATTCAACTCTTTAGTTCCTTCAAAAAATTGATAGTTTTTCTTCTTTTGTAATTCATTAAAATCAAACCCTAAGATGGGCACAATTTATCTAGTTTCGAACTGCACTATTATCAAAAAACACAGACACAGCAGGCTTTGTTGCATAAATCACAACTCGGGGGAAGTCCTGCCAACGGCAGTTGTTTTGTCTCCGCGTCCACCGCAAAATGGAGCTTGCACCAAGATCAAGCGTTTGCCAGTTCCATGTTGCCGAACTTGCCTTCGCCCCCTCATAAACTTTCAATCCTGTCGAATCCACCACGAGATGGCGTGCTTTCTTGGCCACCATACGGGGCAACGTTTCCGACTAGTCTTGTTGCTGGCTGCATAAGGATCTGCAATCAGGCACTTGCAGGGAACGCGACGCCCAACAATTTAACAAACGACCTAAGCCCCCTCGCTTGCTCGTAACGCCAACTTAAAAATTTCCCGGACGTCAGACCGCACTGGACCGCTACACCAGAATAGCATTGGGCAGCCTCGATAGCCTGATCGCTCCAGCTTATGCCAGCGTTCGATTTGGGACTCTTCAAACAAAAGTCTCAATGAACATCGATTGACCAAAGCTTCGTTGTAAGTTCGCTAATTCTTTATTTTGTATAGTTGTTTTTGTTTCTCCATCTCCCCGTTTTGGTCTAGTACCGTATCGCTCCTGACTTCTGCAAATATCTCTTTACTTAAAATTCAGTCGGATATAACACACTAGTTCCTATTGTAGTCCATTCTATAGCAAACTTTAACCGTTCCAGATTAACCGAGCAGGGGCCAAGTATCAAGGGAGCCTCGAAAAACCGAGCATCATGAGATAATAACCGCATAATTCACCGCCTTGAAAATCTCATGATCAAAGAAAGCCTATTTGCTGCGGAAGAACGTGAAACCAAGCTGGATAAGTTGGGTGATGTGCTACAAATTCTGGAAAAGCATGTCGATTTTGCCGCCTTAGCCGCTGCGATTGATGCAGCAGCACCCCGACCCAGTCGAGAACGCGGCGGTCGTCCGCCATTCCCGACCGAAATCATGGTCAGGACACTGTTATTGCAGCAACTGTATAACCTCAGTGATGAACAACTGGAATTTCAATTGCTGGATCGCTTGAGTTTCCAGCGGTTTGCGGGACTACGGCACAGCAGCCAAATCCCTGATCGCACCACGTTCTGGACGTTCCGTGAGCGACTCTTGGTGGCGGGCGCCAGTGAAACGATCTTTGAAGCCGCGAATAGGGAATTGGACAAACACGGTTATCTCGCTCGTGGCGGTCAAATGATTGATGCCAGCATCGTTCCAGCGCCCAAGCAGCATCTGCCTAAAGACGAGAAAGCTTTGATCAAAGAGCAGGCTATGCCTATCGACTGGCTACCTGCCAAGCGTCGGCAAAAAGACATGGATGCCACCTGGACGAAAAAACACGGCAAATCCTACTTTGGCTATAAGGTATCGGCCAACGCCGATAAGCAGTACAAGCTGATTCGCAAGGTCAAAGTCAGCACGGCCAGTGAACACGATACCCTTCATTTAGAAGACGTCTTAGACCCCAGCAATACCAGTCAAGACCTGTATGCTGACAAAGGCTATGTGGACAAAGAGCGCGAAACACGACTCAAGGCCACGGGTTTGCGTGTTCATCTCCAACGTAAAGCCGCCAAAGGCAAACCGCTGTCAGCCTACCAAAAGGGGCGCAATACCCGAATCGCCAAAACACACGGGCCAGGGTTGAGCATGTGTTTGCCAGCCTGGAACAGATGGGCGGTAAAGGCTTGCGTTGTATCGGACTGGATCGGGCCACTCTGCAATTGAATTTCAAGGCGGCTACCTATAATTTGCGCC